>FUFK010046350.1_pt1 | contig 42765 bp, 28 predicted proteins | sample 1021851 | NCBI WGS metagenome assembly FUFK01 (sample SAMEA51879418, study PRJEB19060) | metagenome
ACCAGTGGGCGTAGTCTCCACGCTCAGGAAATTGACTTCAACGATATCAGAACCACACTACAGGCCTTACTAGCGATTCAAGACAATGCTAACTCGCTCCACACTAATGCTTACGATGAAGCGATTACAACTCCAACAGAAGAAAGTGTTAGGCGCGCACTGGCAATCCAACTAATTGTCAACAAAGAATCTGGTTGGACTAAGACAGAGAATCCGATGCAGGGTTCATTCATTGTTGATGAGTTAACCGATTTAGTTGAGGCTGCAGTGTTGGAAGAATTCGAAGCCATAAGCCGTAGAGGTGGTGTGCTCGGAGCCATGGAGACCATGTATCAACGTGGTAAAATCCAAGACGAATCAATGTATTATGAGCACCTCAAACACGATGGAACCTTACCAATTATTGGCGTCAATACTTTCCAGAATCCAAATGCTCAGGCCTTTGATGAATCAGCTGCTGATGACTTCGAAATGGAGTTAGCCAGAGCAACTCCTGAAGAAAAGCAAGAGTGTTTGGAGCGTGTTGAAGTGCGCCAAACCTGCGAAGCAGACCAAACCACTGCAGCGCTAAAGCAACTGCAAGAAGTCGCTCGTTCGGGTGGTAATGTGTTTGAAGAATTGATGGAGACAGTCAAGGTTGCAAGCCTTGGTCAAATTACCGATGCTCTGTTTAAAGTCGGTGGACAATATCGACGCAATATGTAGGTTAAATTAGAACTTATTTGCAGCGGATTGGCGGCCGTTTGGGCTCGTATAGCACCCGCGATTTACGAATTATTAGGTAAATTCCAAAACCGAGCAAGCCTAGAAAAAACATCCATCCAAATCCAGCAACTGCTAGAATCACATAACCTGCGAAGTTAAATTCATCAGATTCCGATTCGTTCTCCAAGTTGCCATCTTGGGCATTAACTGGACTGATACTAATCAGAGCAAGTGACAGCAGTATAATCAGAATTCTAGTTCTCATTCGACAGCCTCAAGCAAATAGGAAAGCGATGTTGGTAAGCAGCATTGCTACAGTGAGCCAAACACTTAGTTTGTGCAAGATATCGAATTTTTTCTTGTCACCCTCATCAGTTGCTCGGTTGGTGGCTGGGATAATTGCATAACAAAAACCGGCGCTCAATGCGGTAAATCCGGCAATGCCAATTTGTACGTTGTTACCGTCACCTGTGGCAAGCATAGATACGAGGCCAATTACCGCAAATGAAGTTACTAGAATGAAAAATTTCGGCCAGATTTTCCGTATGGCCTTGCCAAATTCCTCCATTTCAAGCGTTCTAAACAATGTTGGCGCAACAATCGATACCTGAAGAATAATTATTCCTACTATTGCCCCTGGAAAATAGAAGTGCATAGTTCCCTGTCAAGCCGGAGTAATATAAAACGAAGCATTTTGTGTTATTTCACAAATTGCTAATTTTGATAAAGCATAGCCTAGAATTTGATACTGTGTGGGGTCCTGACAAGAACTGGCAGTGCTTTAGATGCTACAAGTCCTTCAAACCAAAAAAAATGACCCTCAATAAGTCAAATAAAAAGTGGTATTGCGGTCAATGTATTATGCCAGAGGTGGTAAATACTCCATACATATTAACCCAAGATGAGATCAAAAGTATCTCTTTAACGTGCCCAATTTGCCATGAGGTTTTTCTATCACAGCCTAATTCTGTGCTGCTAGAAAACAGTGAAAATTTTGTGTGCAGTAAATGCAATTCTAGGTAAATGAAAAGATTTTTTGCTGTTTGATAAAATGCTTAGAGGTCACTAAATCCACCTCTTGGCGGAGAATTTATGGCGAAGATTACTTAATGTCTGCAAAGTGGATAGGTTGAGAAGAAAACTTCTCTGGTGCATAATTTGTCTTGCAAATTGAACATCCCATTGGGACCGGGTGTCCGAGACCTCTCGCTCGAGGCTGACTTACAGTCGCGTATCGATGACGGCCACAAGGTGTATGTTGTCGGCGATGTTCACGGTCACTTAGCTACCTTTAGAGCATTGATTCACCGGCTAAATCTTAGTGCAGATGACCGAGTTGTTTGTTTGGGTGATATAATTGATCGTGGACCAGATTCTGCTGGAGTAGTGAGGCTAATTCGCAGTGATGAGAGAATAATCTGTATCAAAGGTAATCACGAGCATATGGCACTACAAAGTATCACTGAAGACGGTCGAGTAGAGTTGTGGCAACCGTGGATGCAGCGAGGTGGCAAGTCATGCTGGGCTTCGTATATTGTTCAAGCCGAGGGTGATCTTTACCAAGCCAAACGTGAATTCCTAGGTGACATGCGCTGGATTGACAAGCTGCCTACACAAATTGTCTTAGACAAATTCCGCCTAGTGCATGCTGGCTATGATCCTCGAATGGCGCTTGATGCCCAGGGCGACAAAGAGTTACTGTGGATTCGCAAGATTTGGTATCGCCATGACAAGCCAGTTGATACACAAAGGACAGTATTGTTTGGTCACACAACTACGCTGAAACTCGGGGCGCCTAAGGGTGGCTCAATTGCTACATCAAAATTTACTCTCAACGACGGCAGACCAGCATGGATTGCCATGGATACCGGTGCCTATAATCATGTAAATCCCGGCCTAACGGCAGTTAATCTGGCAACCCTTAAAGTGATTAAACAGACTACGCTGCGAGGAGACCGTTGGTTTGACAAATGTAAGAAACCATCACGCTACCTTGGGAAAATTCGCCTGCGAGCNAAACGTTGGAAAATGCCTAACAATCGAAAAGAGTCTACAGTGGCTGACAGTTTTGGCTTGAAAGCACTACAAGAGCGTGTCAAGAGTGATATCCATGCAGAGGATAGAGCAAGAGAAAATATCAATCGCATAGGGATGCTGATTCCATCTGTTGACGGTTACAAAATAGATCGACAACGCAGACCATTTACCTGGCGGAGAATAACCAAACGTGCCAAGGATAGTAAAGCATTGTCAGATGATATAGATCACGAATGGCAACACAATGGACGAGCAATAAAACTCGGACCCGGGACTGAGAAAACTCGGGACAGACCGCATTTACCCGGGCCACATTCTTTCATTTTCTATCGCAGCAAGCAGAGAAACTCCGTGCTGAAAGTTATTGAAACTATTGATAATAAGCAACTCATAAATTAAGGAAAACAGAGTATTTTGGCGCATATTGGCCGTAAAACGGCGTTTTATTGTTGATAATATCCGAAAACCATACCTTTATTACCTTCGAAGGTGTTAGGTTGTTCATGGAGAGCCAACCGGATAAAACCGCCAGCAAAGCGCCTCCTGAGGTTATCTTTGAGAGAGCGCTAGAACGAGTAAGAAGTCAAATCGAAATTCGTAAAGACATAATGCGAGCATCTCTAGAAACAGCCTTGCGGCTGCAAGAGGGCCGTGGAACATTCATACTGTACGGTTTCTAACGAAAGTATTGATTCAATGGACCTTATCCACCCGCTATGGAGGGTTTAGCCTGGGAGGCAATTCTTGCGGCTGGCACTTTCTTTTTCCTCGGTGCAATCTCGCCAGGCCCAAGCGTCATGGTCGTAATTAGGAATACTATCGTTGGAGGTCGCGCACAAGGCGTCGCTTGTGCGATAGGTCACGGAATTGGGTTTGGCATTTATGCTGGCAGTGCGGTTTTTGGCCTTATTGTGTTACTTGAAAATGCACCAGATGCCTTCCTAATATTGCAGTTAATCGGCGTTGGATTACTGACTTGGTATGGTTACTTGATGTGGAATGATGATGTCAATCTAGATGAGGAACGCGAATATGATGAAGGCAAAATTAGGCGTCAAGGTTTCATTGAAGGATTTTCTATCGCCTTCTTTAACCCAAAAATTGCCCTGTTTTTAGTCGCAGTTCTAGCTCAAGTACTCGAACCTGGCATGGGCATGGGAACTAAATTAGCTATTGGATTACTTGGCATGAGTATCGATATGGGTTGGTACCTCATTGTCGCCTTAGCCTTGACTGGAACTGGAGCAGTTGACTGGTTACGAACTAAAGGAGTGATTATCTATCGAATAACTGCAGTAGCACTATGGCTATTTGCTGCTTCTGTTATTATGACATTAGTATGATTATTTCTGACACCTTGGGCACCAAAAAGTCGAGCGATTAGATTGTACGATTCGCTCTACTGTACCGCCACAACCATCCTTGAGGCACGGCTCATCCTCACGACCATAAATCGTGAAATGATGCGAAAAGTAACCCAAGTTCCCTTCCACGTCGGCAAAATCGTTTAGCGTTGATCCCCCTGCAGCAATCGCTTTCTTGAGGACAATTTTGACTTCACTGACTAGTTTTTCCAGTGCTTTGGTTGGTCTTCCACTCTTAGTCACCAGTTTAGCAGCTAATTTAGTTGGTGAAATTCCTGACTTGTGTAATGCTTCACATGCATAGATATTACCGACTCCGACAACGAATTTTTGGTCAAGCAATGTGGTCTTAATCGGTGAACGTTTACCTCGACATTTGTCTGCCGCTATTTGTGCGTTCCAATCATCAAACGGCTCTGGACCTAATACCTCAAGTAGCGGTTGTATCGCTTCTTCGGCTCGGTGAAATAATTTGACAATACCAAATCTTCGGGGATCAGTATAAACCGAAATCGAGCCGTCAGTAAAACGAATCTCCATGTGGTCATGACGACCCTCAAAACTGGTTTTTTCACCAAAGGCCGAATCACCATCCGGGCCACTGAGATCGTATTTGCTAACTTGTTCTGCATCAAAGATTGTGTATTTGCCAGACATTCCTAGATGAGAAAGGAATACTAAATTACCATCAGTATCGATTAGGAGATACTTGGCTCGCCTTCTGATTCCGGTTATGGTTTGACCCTCAAGTTGTTGGGCAAAATTATCAGGGAAGGGATAGCGAAGGTTCGGCCGGCGCAGAATCACCTTCGACACCGTCTTGCCTATCCACGCTTTGGATAAGCCGGTCTTGACGGTTTCAACCTCTGGTAACTCGGGCATGAACTACTCAACACGACGAGTCACAAAAAGAACATGGTTGTCTTCATAACCGGTTAGTTTGATGCTTTCTTCTACTGCAAAGCCATTTTCCACCAACTGCTCCTTGACTTTGCCAAATAGCACATCTTCGCCTTCGCCAGTCCACCGCTCACTAGCAGCTTTTAGAGATAACAGACCTAAACCGCCTACCTTCAAGAAACGGCGACTGGCTTTGATGAAAATTTCTACTTGTCCAGATTGTGCAACATCTTGGAACAACCAATCTACTTTGCGAGGCAGCAACACACCCCATGCGGAATGTTTGCGGGCATCGCCAAGCACTGGCACTAAACCTGGTCTAGTTTTGGCCAAATGGGTCAAATCTCTAAGGCATCTAGGTGCCAAATCAATTGCAATAATTCTGCCACCAAGATCGTTATTTGAGCCACACAAATGGTCATGTAAGTGACTTATGGAGGTACCATGGCCTGCGCCCAAGTACAGTATGGTGGAGCCTGCTTCTGGCAGCAATAGCGATTTGTCACGCTTGGTACGCATTATTCCCGCGCCTAACTTTGAGCGACTTGGATCCCATCTTCGATATTCAGTTCCGCCGAAATTACGTAATGATTCACCGTAAACAGCAACGCCAACATCGGCATTTTCACTCCACAATGCTCGACCTTCAAGTCGAACCGCCCACGATAACATATCGTACCGGTTGCCTCGACTTTTACCCAAATTAGCACCTACCTTTGTTGGCGTTTTGGCTTAGGATTAGCAGCCTTGATTGATTCAATTTTCTGGTCTATTTCATCGACCATAGATTGACTCCATGGCTGGCCCTCAAAAGCATCAACTTTTGCCGCAATACTTGCTTTGGCGGCAATAGTTCGGGCAATCTTACCTCTAACCCACCTTGGTGAGCGAGAAATCCATGGATGCATGAAAATATGGCCGTGTTTAGGTGGTGCAGCACCGGTTTTGAGATGATTGAAGAATGCCTTTTCCGCACCCAGAACTTGAACTGTTCCNGCAGGTAGNCTNGCAAGTCTCATTCTGCCGTGTGCCTCGACACATAATCGTGCAGCAAGTAGTGGACCAAGCATAATTGATAGTGATGGTAGATGAGATTCGGATAATTCCCTAATGGCATTTTCTAGCCGGTCTAACTGGCCTCTGAATTTTGCCGTCGATGCACCCCATTCACGAAGAGCCTTCCACTCGGATTTAGATGGGCCATTTTCTGGCATTGAAACCGACAACTTGCTCGCCAAGGTCGCTAGGGAATCTGCCTCTGCAACTTGTTTTGGAAGACTCGATCTATCTCTGCCAAATCTAACCTCTGGCAAGAACAATCCCACCCATTCGACTAACCTCGCTTCCATTGTCAAGAAGGTTGCTCGCATTTCATCGCTTGCGCGCAACAGATGTTCTAATCGCTTATCTGGGTCGCCTGCAGCCATTGCGACTCCTTGTCTTGCCATTTCCGTTGCCGCCTTATCCGCCGCAATAAGCGCCTCGTCGGAAGGTAAAGGCCAGTCTGCCTCAGGCAGTTGTTCATCACCGTGAATTAGGGGTTTAGCATCTGGAAACCGTTCATGTAACAGCATTGCTTCTTGTATTAGGCCCCCATTTGCAACGCAGTGTAGCCTTTCTATCAGTGCTCTTTGGTCAAAAAACCCATCCCAAACCGCTTGGTCATGAATGATTCCCTCATCATCAGCAACCGCTGCTGCCTGCCAATCATACCATAGCCACATAATTATGGGCAATACGGTCGAGGTTTTCACGCTTACCACTATTACCTGATAATTTTACCAATCGTAGGTTTTGCTGATGCTGGTAATTATCTCTGCTAAACAGGGTTTTTTGCATACATTAATTAATCCGGTATTGTAGGAATGCGCATGTTTTGTCCAAAATGTGGAACTCTCTCATTCCCTGACCCTAGTGGCAACATCACATGTCCTAACTATAAATGCGGCTATGTAGGCCCAGCAAAATTAGTCATCAAAGGAACTGATGGAGAAGACGTAGACCTATTCAATGTTAAATCTGAAACTAAATCAAAGAAGCGTGAATATGAGGTGATCAAAGACTCGGACAAGATGCAGGGGATCCTAACCAAGGATACCTACATGTGCCCAAAGTGTGATGCTGTGGAAGTTTACGCATATCTTGAACAAACCCGTTCATCTGATGAACCAGAGACCAGAATGCTGACTTGTAAAGAATGTGGGCACGGCTGGCGTGAGTATTAATTAGATATCGCCTTCAACTCTCGGCGCAAGGAAATATTTGACTTCAACAGCACCATCGTGGAAAGCGAAATTAATTGCCAGTGGATAGTTTTCACCAAAGCCNATCTCTAATGTCTCTACTCGACCAATGACTTTGTTTAGCGGCTGCAAGTATCCGAGTGAGTATTGACTATGAGCAGGATTATCATACTCAAATAGTTGCAGATCATCCTTATGGAAATTGACTTGGATGTTACTATTTGTGCCGCTAGCGCTGACTGTAAATTGATCTCCGCCAATTGATAATGTCATCATATCGCCACCGAGTGCTGCTGCCTTGAGAATTCTAATGAAATCGTTGCCACTCAAGTGCACTTTACACTTGGGGTCAAGTGGTGGTAGTGCTGGGACGGTAATTGTTGATGGGTCAATCGTTCTTAGTTCACCTTCAACATTACCTAACTTGGCATGAAGCATACCTGTGCCTTCATCGGCTCTAAGATTCAGCATCTCTTCAGGAGTTCCTAGGCTCACCAAATTTCTCACTACATCAATCTCGAAGGCGAGTGATGTTTCGTCAAGTTCCCAAGTATCAAATGCTGCTGAGTCTATATCCATCTGAATCATTGCAACATGGGAATGGTCAACTACCCTTATGTGGAGACTGTTTTCTTTAAAATCAAACTTAGCATCCTCAACAACGGCCTTTAAGGTATCCAAAATCTTGCTCATCAGGTCTAATCGGGCTGTAACGTTCAACATGAGATAGCACCCCTCTCTTGTTGCCCATGCACTTTCGACGGCTTATGAACTTACCATCATAAAATATTTTGAAAGAGGCTTTAATGGTAATTCACGACTTTATGAAAATGTTTGAATCTTTAGTTTGCAGTTTAACAAAATAGAAAGACTATAAGGCATCAATCATAGTATTATTCATGGACTATCTTAAAGGATTGAACGTAATTATATTGAGCCTGCTATTGATTTTAACCGGGTGCTTCGGTATGTTGAGTAATGACGAGGAGGATTCTGTCGAAGCCCAAAATCCGGATGACACCACAACTGTAACTACTACACTTACTGCCCAAGACATTGCCGATGCAATGATCCTTGCCAGTAATTCACCACCTAAAGTAAGTGTCAAGACTTTTGATTGGTCTAGTACTGAATTGGATGATGATTATATTATGAGAAGTAATTGGGAATTTTCAGGAATATTTGGCTGTCTTGACGATCCGGAAGATTTACTTGATGATGATGGAAATCACATCGGGTATACTCTGGAGGAGCAGCGAGAATCCCTGCTAGAAGTTTCTGATGGAGTGGACAGACACCTAGTAAACCTAGTCGAATTGGGCGACTGCATATTGTATTTTGACTTCTTATCAGTCGACCCCGACGGCGATTCCATGACCAAAGGAATCGATACGGATTTTGATGGATTAATCGACATTCCAATCACCCCAAATGAAGGTATGATGATGGTTGCAATGGATAATTCATCAAATACTGATGTATTTAATGGCATGATGACATCACCATGTAAGCAAATTGATTTGGCATTTATTGCGATTGATGAGCACGGTGCATCTACCGCTGAATTTATCCACTTTTTAGGAATTGAATCTTGTGATGAAGACGATGATGATGACGAGCAACCGAGCTTTTATTTATTCAGTGGCATGGATGATGTTGGTAGTGGTGATGGCTCGGTAATTATTACTATGACCCAAGGAACTGATATACAATTTAGCGACATATACATACAAGTTAGTGTGGATGGATCGGCCAGTCAAATTGCGTCAAATTGTGACGAAGGTTTAGGTGAGCCTTGCTGGTATGACGATGACGGTTGGTGGTATGTTAGCGAATCTATCGTATTTGATACCGGTTGTAGTGGCGTTTGCACTATTACAATACAGATTATGGATTTCGTCACCGGTAACACTTTGNATACCGTTACCGTTAATACTGAATAATAAACCAAACAGCCCTTGAATTCTTAACCAAAGGTATTTTCGCGCATTCATGGGCGTAAGCGTTGAGCCATTGTTAAAGGCAGACGGCCAGCCATACAAGGCGGCAGTTTTGATACCGACAATCAACAACGCAGACGAGTTAGAAATTGTGCTCAAGCGATTGTCAAAGCAAACCTATCCACACTTTGAAACTGTTATTTCTGACTCCAAATCCAAAGACCACACCAGACAAGTGTGTGAAAAATATGGCGCAACTTGGATAGATGACTCATCCAATAATCGTGCAGATGCGTGTAATTTTGCCCTCAGACAAATGGATCATGACCTGGTATTATTCACCGACGATGACACAATCCCACCTGTGGACTGGGTTGAGAAACTTATTCGTTGGTTCAAAGACCCTGAAGTTGGAGCTGTTGGGGGTCCAAATTTTGCCCCCGATGATGATTCATTTGGTGCTAAATGTGCTGACGTGGCATTCTGTACCAAATTCATGACTGCCGGCACCCGTTATGGCGCTCAGCCAAAAGGCGAATTAGTACCCATTAGTCACAATCCTGGAGTCAACTGCGCCCATCGAATGACCAACCTACGCGAGGTAGATTTCTTTGAGGAAGGTTGTATAGGAGCCGAAGATGTGGTTCTTGACGCTAAAATTCAGCGTAAAGGTCACAAGTTATTCATCGATCCATCTAATGTTATGCCACATCGCCGTCGTGTGCCGTTCAAACCGTTTATGAAACAAATGCGCAACTATGGCTATACGAGGATGGTTGCTAACAAACGGTGGCCAGAGATTTCCCGATGGTCGCACACGGCAATTGGATTCTTTCCCCCGCTGGTTGTGTTTTCCCTAATTGCAGTGATATACGGATTGCTGTCAGGTGGTGCAGCAAGTGAATACTGGCTAACTGTATCAGGTGAATGGACCATTCCACGAGTGGCCTTTCACGGCGTTGGAGGTTTGATGCTTGGATATGTGGGCATATGTTGGCTAGGCGCCGCAATTGGAACTTCACCTCACCGAAGCATCGGAACTGTGTTCCTTGCGCCGTTATTCGTGTTTCTAGCCCACTGGGCATATGGCCAAGGCGTGATTAAAGCTTGGAGAGAAATCAGCAAGACTGGAGGCAAAGCAGGAGTTGGTCACCAAATTGATGACCGGACTCGCACTGTTTGATGATCAGCAAAAACCCCGTTTTTTTCCAAAGATTAGCCGCAAGTGCTTAGTTAGATGAAAGTGGCCGCTACTGATATGAGTGGATTGTCTTTTATTGAGAGATTATCTGCTTTAGATAAGCCTGATGAGGCTAACGATACTGAACAAATATGGATGATAATCCGCACTTTTTTAGGAATCGTCAGAGTCCTGATATTCTTCTCTATCATCTTTATCGCAGAAATGTTAGAAGAGGTTTTTATCGCAAACCTTAGTTTGGCAGTTTGGTCATTAATTATTGGAATACCATTGTTTGTGTTGATTTCTTCGCTGATAATTTTAGGCAACAAGAAATTCCTAAACAAATCAAAACAACCACAGAAGACTGCCATTTTACGACCAATAAGGAAAAGAGTCTAATCACAAACCTGCCATATCGCCTGTTTGAATCGTCCATTGGCTAGCATAAACTCCACCAGCCGCAACCAATTCGTCATGTTTGCCTCGTTCGACCACAGCACCATCTACCATCGATAGTATCTCATCGGCATTTCTAATCGTACTTAACCGATGTGCTACCGCAAGTGTTGCTCTGTCATTGCCACTAGCGATTAAGTTCTCCTGAATTCTTCGTTCGGTTTCCGCGTCCAAAGCGCTTGATGCTTCATCTAATATCAGTAATGATGGTTGTTTCAATAAGGCTCTAGCAAGTGACACTCGAGCTCTTTGACCACCGGATAATTTCGCGCCTCGATCACCAACCATGGTATCCAAACCTTCCTCTAACTCCTGGATAAATTCCCATGCTCCAGCCAATTCTAACGCCGTTTGTAATTCTTGGTCATTAGCCGATTGATTGTAGATTACATTATCCTTAATCGAGCCATAAAATAGGAATGGTTCCTGACTAACAAAGCCAATTTTATCTCTCACTGAATCAAGTGTATAGTCGTCAATAGACACTCCGTTGATTAACACGTCTCCGCTATCTGGGGTGTAATACCGCATCAACAGTTTCAAGATTGTGGTTTTTCCCGCCCCGGTATGACCCATGATACCAAGGAAGTCACCACCATTTGCCTTAAATGAAATGCCGCTTAATACTGGAACTGTTGTATTTGGATAGGTGAAGTACACATCTTTGAATTCTACTGAAACGATTTCTTCATTCAACTCAATCGCATCCTCATTATCATAAATTTCTGGCTCTAAGTCGACCACTGCAAACACCCTACGAGCTGCCGCCTCCCCTCTTTGAAGTTGATTTATCAATATTCCAAAAATAAATAGTGGCATCGTCATTCTAGTACTAATCAATAAGAAAGTAACCAACTCTCCCGTCGATATTTCACCATTACCGGCTAGTGACCCTCCCACTGATACGAGTAAGCCAAAAGCAATACCAGCGATTGCGTAAATCATTGGGACAAACCTGTTACGGTCTTGGCTAGCACCAATAGCTTGTTCTCGGTAGGCAGCTGATTCTCGATCGACGCGATTAGATTCCCACTCCTGGGCATTGTAGGCTTGAACGACAGAGATTCCAGAGATCAAATTCTCTAATACCGCAGTGATATCGCCAGTAGATTCCCGCTGTTTACGATATTTGCGCTGAACTCTAGTCGAAAACCAGTATACTAGGGGTACGATGAGTATCAGTGGGCCAAAAAGGACTGCGGCTAATTTCCATGATGTTAAGGCAAGAATCACAAAAGCCGTCATGAAAGTAACTACGATTCGAATAATAGAGGTTGAAGAATCAGCCACAACGTCTTCTAACTGATTGACATCGCTTGAGAGAACCGACATAATTTGACCAGTTTGCCGCATATCGTAGTATGAGGCCTCCATTGCGATGAGGGACTTGGTTGCATCCATACGTAAATCATGTTGAATTTTATAGCCAAGAGTTTGCCAAGAATATTCAGAAAGACCTTGAAAGATTGCAAGAAAGAAGAACCCAAGGAATATCAAAAAACCATAGCCAACTTCAACTTCACCAGGCAGGCTGATGACGAAGTCCTGTAATAATTTTGGACCACTCATCGTATCGTTGGTGAAGTAATCTATCGAGTATCCGATAGCAACAAATGGCAATAAGTCAAACATTCTAGCAAGGCCATTTGATAAAATTCCTGAGAGGACTCTCCCCGGATAGCGCTTTGCATATGGTACAACTCGCCATATTTGCTTACCAACTATCTGAGTCTTCTCGTTGATCGCTGAAGGAGACATTGGATCTACCTTGCTGGACCTACTCATACCACGAGTCATAACTTCCCGCCAGCAACCGAGTTTTTGAACTCTCGTAATAGTTCGTTAACTAAACACAAACAAATCATTCATGAGGGGTCGGGTACAGTGTCGGTTCATGAGCCGACCTCCCTCCGCAAAGTCTGTGATGATTTGTTTGTTTTTCTTACTGCAAATTATTGCCCCAATGACCATGGCAGAGAGGCCTACTCAACCCAAGGTTGAGGTTAATCAAACTTACCAGCTTAAGTCATTGGAAAACATCGGCATTATGCCGAGTGAAGAATTGATCAATGGTTGGTTTGATGATGAATATGCAGCAGGTGAGATTAGTCTGCTGTACCGGACGGCATCCGTCATACCACTAGATGAATGGAATCATTGGATTTCCTCAAAAGCTCTCGACGGCCGATATGTAATCACTCATCAATTACCTATTCCAACAGAATGGCGATATGAACTATCTGACAATGGCATCTCATGTGATTCATTCATGCCACCAAATGGATTTAGTTGCCAGTTTGAAAATGTCGATTTACATAAATTATCACAACTTTCAGTAGAGGGTATTGTGAAGCTAGATTCTGTTGACAAAATCCGTCATGGGCTTGCGGAATCTCTAATCAAAAACGAGGTACTGACCGTCGACATAGTTCTTTCTGGATACCAACTACCAGCAGGCATACAGCACAGAGATGACATTACTCTGCTGTCATCTGGCAGCAGGTTTGCTACCTTAAACAGCGGAATATCAGGTATCAAATGGCTTGCGCTACAGGACGAGATAGAGTGGATTGAACAAAAACCCGAAGCGTTCACGTTAAACTCCGTTGCGAATACAATAATCAATTCTGACGACGCTAGGGACAATGCCAAAATGCTTGGGCTAGATGGAAGCTGGTCAGGCCTAGATGGTAGTGGAATTATCGTTACTGTAGGAGATACTGGGTTGGATAGCGGCGTCGATGATGGCACGATGCACCCCGACTTCGCAGATCATATCCATGGCATCTATTCATGGCCCAGACCGTATAATTACTGCTCTTGGAACACCCCTTCAGACCCTGGACCATGCGATGATGGAGCAGAGGATGATGACGGTCATGGGACTCACGTTGCTGGTTCCGTGCTTGGTGATGGAACTTTCAGCGGCGGAACTGTTACTGGCATCGCGCCCGAAGCAGAATTATTGGTTCACGCTTTCGAATATAATGGAGGTTTAGGCGGCATTCCCGATGATTATCAAGACTTCTTTGATTTAGCAATAGAAAATGGCAGCCGCATACATACCAACTCATGGGGTAGTTGCGACAGGCCTAGTAAATATGCTCCTTGCGACAACTACGGTTTGTATTCAACCAATGCGATGCAAATTGACATGGGCGCAATCACTCACAAGCAACTTGTGATTATGTTCGCCAATGGAAATGATGCGGATGATGGCGACGGTAATGGAGAAATTGACGAGAACTCGCTACTTTGGGAAGCAACTGCCAAGAATTCAATATCCATCGGCGCCTCGGAAAATTACCGACCGTCGATAAGTACCGATGCTGATAACGCAGAAGGTATGGCCGATTTTTCTGGTAGGGGGCCGACTGAGGATGGTAGAATAAAACCTGACTTCGTTGCTCCTGGAACTCATATTTACTCCACTAAATCTAGATTTTCTGGCCCAGCATCCTCATCATGTGGAACGGGTTCAGACAATGCAGAGACAGAATATTGTTACATGAGTGGAACAAGTATGGCTACACCAATCGCCGCTGGAGCGACTGCGCTATTGTTAGAACATCTGATTGAAAATGAAGGAGTCGCAGATCCAACTTCCTATCTGGTTAAAGCAATATTTGGGGCATCGACTTATGATATGGCCGGACAGTACGGCAGCCCAACCAATGGAGCTGGTGAAGCGATTCCCAACATGCACGAGGGTAATGGCCGCTTGAATATGTTCAGTGCGGTCCAAACCAGTTTTGTCCATAATGAATCCCTATCAACCACTGATGATAGGGGTTGGAGTTTCAATATACCAGCTGCGGCTCATGACCTACAGATTGCGTTAGCATATGCAGATCCAGCAGCCACTCCCGGAGTAACCCCTTATTTGGTCAACGACCTTGACCTGTCCGTTACCGACCCATCAGGAGCTGTACACGATTTGAATGATAACCTTAACAACTTGAGAGTGATGAATTTCTCTGCGCCTGCTGCAGGCACGTGGGAAGTTCATGTCGTTGGTACTAATGTTCCAACCGGACCTCAGTTTTTCTCCCTGGCGATTAATCACGATGTACCTTTAGTCAACCTAACCCTTGATGCAGACCTTGATGGGGTTGAAGATAGTCTCGACGATTGTATGATGTTAGCTGGATCTTCGACAATCGACCGAACTGGATGCCCGGATACCGATGGCGACGGCTATTCAGACCCTGATGGCGTGTGGACCACTGCCAACGGTGCAGACGCATTCATCGGTGAGCCAACTCAATGGGCTGACCNAGATGGTGATGGATATGGGGATAACCCAGCTGGTTTCGAACCGGATTCCTGTACTATCTCACCGGGCACGTCCACATTGGACAGGTTTGGATGTGGCGATAGTGATGGCGATGGTTATTCAGACCCTGACGGGGGCTGGACCGCTGCCAACGGTGCAGATTCCTGTCCAGCAGTAATTGGCAGTTCTAGTGAGGATAGAGCAGGCTGTCCTGATGGTGACGGTGACGGTTACAGCGACCCAGATCCCTCTGGAAACAACGGTCCTGCTTGGGATGTTATTGATGGTGCGGACGCGTTCAACAACAACGCAACTCAATGGGTGGATGCTGATGGAGATACGTTTGGTGACAATACAACGGGTACCTTCGGTGATTCTTGCGTCGGAATAACAGGCTATTCCTTCATCGATAGATACGGCTGCATCGATACTGACAGTGATGGATACTCCGATCCTGACGGTGGTTGGACCACTGCCAACGGTGCAGATGCTTTCATCCATGAACCAACCCAATGGGCCGACCAAGATGGTGATGGATATGGCGATAATCCCGGCGGAGCAAACGCAGATAATTGTCCGATCACCTTTGGAACATCTACTTTGCTAGGCAATCTAGGGTGTCTAGATGGCGATGGAGATGGATACGCAGATACTGATGACCTATTCCCGTCAGACCATACTCAATGGGAGGATGCAGATAATGACGGATTTGGTGATAATCCCATGGGTAATAGTCCAGATGCTTGTATTGGGATTCAAGGATTCTCGAATCTAGACAGATTTGGTTGCCCGGATACCGATGGCGACGGCTATTCAGACCCTGATGGTTCATGGACGATCGCTAATGGCGCAGATGAATGGCCAAATGACATTACACAGTGGGTAGACGCTGACGCTGATGGTTATGGGGATAACCCCGTAGGAACTAATGGGGATGATTGTCCTGGAGTTTATGGGGATTCGACTCAAGACAGGCTGGGTTGCCCCGATACCGATGGCGATGGCTACTCAGACGCTGATGGTTCATGGACAAATTCTGATGGTGCTGATGCATTTCCTGCCGACCCAACAAGAAGTCAAGATATTGATGGCGATGGATTTGCTGATGCAGTAGACGATGCTTGCCCGGGAACTGAGGGATACTCTAACCAAGACAGAAATGGCTGCCCTGACTCGGATAGCGATGGCTATTCTGACAGTGATGGGATATGGACATTCGATGATGGAGCTGATGTGTTTCCCAACGACCCAACACAGTGGCAGGACAGTGATTCCGACGGTTATGGTGACAATCAGGTAGGCAATAATATCGATTCTTGTCCATTGGAGTGGGGAGATTCATGGCGCAACAATACCCTGGGATGCCTGGATACCGACCAAGATGGTTGGGCAGATACTGACGATGCCAAACCAAATGAGCCAACTCAATGGGCAGATACCGATGGGGACGGTTTCGGAGACAACCTCGCTGGTGTTAACCCAGACGCTTGTCCTAATCAAGTAGGCAATTCGACACAAGGCAATCGAATGGGGTGTTTAGATGATGATGGCGATGGCTGGGACAATGTTATTGACGAGCTACCCAACACTCCAACGCAATGGTTAGACCAAGATGGTGACGGATATGGCGACAATGCTACTGGCCAAGATGCAGATTCTTGTCCGGGTGAGGCTGGTACTTCTTACACCGATCGTAAAGGCTGCCCCGATGATGACAACGATGGCATTTCTAATCTNAATGATGCTTTTCCTGACGANCCTACAAGAAGTCAAGATACCGATNGCGATGGCTATGATGATTTAGAGGATAATTGTATCTCCGTCGCTGGCAACTCAACTCAAGATCGAACCGGTTGCCCAGACACAGATGGTGATGGTTATTCTGACGTAACACCCCCAAGCGATGGCGCATTGGGTTGGAATGTCAATGATGGTGCTGATGCTTTTCCTTTGGAACAAACTCAGTGGGCTGACCAAGACGGTGATGGTTACGGAGACAATGCTGGTGGCCTAGAAGCAGATGATTGCCCTGCTGAGGAAGGCTATTCAAATGTGGGAATATACGGTTGCCCTGATGAGGATAACGATGGAACTGCACAATCTAATGACGCATTCCCCGATGACCCCACACAATGGTCTGACTCAGACAGTGATGGTTATGGTGACAATCCCAATGGCACGGATCCGGATGCCTGCCCATTGGTGGTTGGAACCTCTACAATAGACAGATTTGGCTGCCCTGATGAAGATTCTGATGGCGCTAGTGACTTGAACGATTTATGGCTCGGAGATAACTCTCAGTGGTTCGATAGTGATGAAGATGGATATGGTGATAATGAAGCAGGTACCATGGGGGATAGTTGTCCAAACGAGAGTGGCTTTTCAAGTAAAGGTACAAACCAAGGTTGCGTCGATAGCGATAATGATGGTTGGGCTGATATTGAGGATGCCTTTCCTCAAGAAGAGTCTCAATGGGTAGATTCAGATAGCGATGGCTGGGGAGATAACCAAACTGCCGGCGCCTANAAGTTAGACCATTGGCCAAATGACCCGACAAGAAATGCTGGTGAGGCATCATTGGGCTGCAGCCAATCTTCGATAGAAATTGATCTGGCTGGTGGAGATTTCTTTTCGTTTACTTGCACTGTTACAACAGAAATGGATAATGCAGGAGTAATTCTAGAGTGGCAAGCAATGAATGGTATTGCTGCAGATACTACAATTGAACTCATGATATTCACACCACAGACCGGCGGAACACAAACTGTGGTGTTCTCCGGCGAGGTTCTTGATGCTGGTGAATATCAATTAGTGTTAGTAGCAAAAGAACCTGGCTCTGAATTTGCGATGGATTCGATAACAATTAGTCTTGATGCGCAAGATTCACGACTGACCTCATCCATTGTCGATGATCAGACAGATCCCATCAACCGATTACTTAAGCAGCCAATGGTCCAAGCAGCGCTGGCAGGAATAGTACTATTTGGCCTGATGGGGGTATTGTACTTGAGAGGCAAAGCCGATAACAATAAACTCAACAAGGAGCGCCGAGAGCATGCAGAAAATGTACTGCGTGCCAGACTTGCTGAAAAGCCATCAACACCACAAATTCGCCGTGCTGAATTTGGTTTGAATCGACCAATACCTCCCCCGCCACCCGGATTTGAGTAAATGTTGAACCGATTGACTCAAAGAGGGAATACTACTCCCACAAAACAACGCGGATATGGTGAAGTGGTTATCATCTGAGGTTTCCAACCTTATGTCGTGGGTTCGACTCCCGCTATCCGCACCACACTCAGCAAGCTTTTTGCGTGTTAAACCACAATTGGAATTAACAAAGTCTATCAGTCACCGGCTTGAGGTGATGACATGCAAAGTTCTACCATGAAATGTCTGCTGTTGACTCAGATTTTATTCTGTGCCTCAATGGCCGGATGCTTTGGTGAGAATTCAGCTGACAAAGAACTGGATGTTGCCGGATTTCAAATCGATTTCACCGATGCAAATGATGCTGAATTGAAAGGTGGAGAATGGCACAGTTTCTTTCTCGCTGGCAAGGGTAGAGCTATCTCTGTTCCAAATAATGTGATGATGTTCATCGATGACATCGTTATTCCCAACGGTTTTGCTACCGTAGATGGAGAGCAAATTAACGGGAAGCTGTTACCAATTCCTTATGCTGACCAGGTCAGTATTACTATCGTTGAAGCGGATGGAAAAGGCAAGTCATTCGAGTATAATGTGGCTGAAGGCGATCCAATAATTAGCGGATCAGAGTGGTTTGACAAGATGGATTTCATCACTAGCGTTTGTACTGATTCGACTCTTTGTGGCGGTTATATCAATCGATGGATGGGTTCGCCAAATCCAGCATTTGAAAGAGCTGCATCATTCTTCCACGGTCATTTTGAAGGACTGGGTTATGAAACTCATTTGATGCGAGTAACCGATACTCTCAGTTTTACCCAACCTGAAAGTCTGAACGTAATCGCCTGGAAGCGTGGATATGATGATTCATGTGTTCAAGGATTTGGCGCTCATATGGACATTGCACCACCTGCTGGACCGCCGGGAGGTGGAACATATGAAGGCGCATATGACAATACTGCGGGGACCGTTGCAGTCATGCTATATGCTAAGGCCTTACTGGAAATAGAGGTTAGATGTGATACTTTCCTTGCATTATGGTCCAGTGAAGAAGAGGGTCTGCGGGGTTCAAACGCTTTTGCTAACAACGATTGTGATTATTGCTTGCCACAAGACAAAGAACTGCGATTTTACATTAACATGGATATGATGGGAATTTCTTATCCAGCAAAAAAATCGAATGGAGACTATTTCCCGTATCATGCTTGGTCGGGACCTGATTTCGACCCTGAGGTCCAAGATGTTGCCATTACTACAATTCTTGATTATGTCCACAGAGACGTATTGAGAGCACCTATGGACCTTCGTATTGAAGGCTCATATGGTGCCGGTTGTGAACAACATTGGGATGACCACTATAACCTCGTGATGGATGTTCATGAGGATACTTTTGGCAGGTCAGATCACGTTACATTCAGAAACCTCGGTGCTCAAACAATTTTTCACTTGGGTGCGTATGATGAAGATTACAGCGCATATCATTCACCGACTGACACATTTGACAATATGATTGAGGAGGTTGGCGGTCCAGAGGAATTGAAGAAAAGTATCCAGTATGTCTTGTGGGCTGCCTTTTTGGAATTCGTCTTAGCCGACCAAACCCCTGAGGTTCGTAATGTAGATGTTTGAATTAAATTACAACCTTTTTTTTACTAAAATGAGATATCATCCACATGGACGAGACTGTTTCACCATCTGGAAGTAGTCTTGTAAAGTTCGCTAACAAACCATCTTTCCCGATGTTATTATTCTTGGCTGGACTTACAGTGGCCTTATCTGAGACAATTTATTTATTAATTCTCGGCAATAATATCGAAAACGCAGTATGGCCTTTGGCTATTCGAAACCTAGAGTTTACCTTGGCTTTGCGAAAAAGTGTCCCAAGTGTTGCGATTCTATGTGCTGTTATCCTAACCTCAGGATTATGGTTAATGATAAGAAGGCAACAGCAAAAGTCAATCCCAAACTGGATCGGATATCTCTTAGTCTTTATCTCCGGAGTGATTATTGGATTGTATGCAGTGTTTGTGGTAATGGATTTGCGATATTTGAGAGGAGCCTTCTTACTACTGCCTACGGTGTACGGCTTTATTCTGTTCTCCTGTGCAATTGGCTCGAAAGGAGTTCCGAATTTACCAAAATCACACCGTTCTTTAACTGAAAACTTCTATTCCATAGCGCATCTATTTGCTATATTCTTTGCCGCATGGTTAATGATGCCCGGAATTCCAGCGCTTGCTGGAATAGCACCATCGCCGCCCGATAAACCAGTGTTTGGATATGGTGCTGAACCGGGGCCGTTTGGAGAAGTTTTGGAAGTCTACCCCTACCCCATACCAGACAACGTCACCGCAATACAAGGTGATACCGAAGATGACATAACATTTTCAATCTATCTTTCTATTCCGGTTTTACCGGAAAACCCCGGCATAGAAGGTGTGCCACTGGCAATAATTTTCCACGCATTCAATAACCCTAGCAGAGACTCGTACACCGACTGGATTGACCGGCTAATTGGTAAGGGAATGGTAGTCGCCTACATCCAATATCCAACCGATGTTAGGCCAGAAGGTGGTGATGACTGGGAAGATTATGTCTCTGAAGGAACCTCAGATTGGCCACACCATGTGCCAAGATTACACTCCATCTATGCTGCGCTTAATCTGCTCAATACAATAATCAGTGATGACACAAGAGGTACTGAAATAGATGACGTACTTGGTAATTTGACAATTATGCCACAGCACCTGTATATCGGTGGCCACAGCTTAGGTGGTGCATATTCGCTCAATGCATTACAGATGGTTCAGGAATTTGGTTGGGGTGATGAAACGCTCGTGGTCAATACTGAGATGGCTGCATCAAGACCAGTGCAAAATCTATGGCAGCCTAATTTCGACAATCTACCACAAGCAACAATTGTTCACTTGGCAGTGAGTGAGGATGATATGACTGTTGGACAGTGTGATAGTGTTTATCACCAACAACTGTTTGATTTAATCGAAAAGAATAATTCGCTACTGATTTTCATTCCTAGCGACAAATATGGCTTTCCGCGGCTGGTTGCAACCCATTACGTACCTGCGAATGAAGTACATGACACTTTGGCAGACTGGGCTTTTTATCGACGAGTTGATGCCCAGGCAGATTGGGTTGTTGCAAGAAGTAGAGGAGATTATAACACCGAGGAATTTGCTTATTTCCATTTGATTGATGGCCCAATTCTACGAGACATGGGTGAATGGTCTGATGGAACACCGGTCTTGCAACTACAGCCATACACTAATGCTATACAAGAGAACAAATTCAGTTATTGTTAGAGGTTTTGATTTGACAGAGGATACTTCACAGCGGAAATCACTGATTAAGCTGGTCTCTGGCTCGGCTATTATTGCCTCTATGTGCTGCCTTCCAAGTGTCGTATTGGTGTTGTTTGGACTAGCCAGTGTAAGCTCTGCTGCTGCTCTATCTGACAATTTATACTGGGGTGAGAATGGTTACGGATGGTTCAGACCTTTAATGCTGATTTCTGCGTTAGCATTTGTCGTGATTGGATTGATTATTCATTTTCGTAGCAAGGGTATCTGCACGTTAGACCAAGCCAAGAGAGAGCGAAGAAAAATCATCAATACATCCATATTAGTATTAATAATCAGTTACCTTACCTACTTGGTACTAAATTATGTCATACTTACCGAGATTGGCATACTTCTTGATCTACCTTGGGAAGAAAGTCGAGATAGTTACATGTTCTGGAAGTAATCATGCATCTGAACGAGTAATTTTGCAACCTATCGACCATTCAGGGTTATCATTCATTGCCAACAATGTCTGATTTAACAATTCATCCTCCGGAATTTTATCATAACCATCGCCTGGGCTGATCGCCACGCTTATATTGAAGCGTTTAAATGACAGATTTTTTAATTGGATATTGGATTTTTCAATTGAAATTTCTGTCGCATTATTGCCAATTGGAATTTTAATTCTACGGGGGTTAAGATTCATTCCTAATCTAGTCGCTTTTTGTACTGCCTCCTTACTGGTCCACAGTCTTAGCGCATAATCTGGATTGGTCAGTAAATATGCTAATTCTTCCCCCTTTGCCATCATATCAAAGACGCCCTCAGAAATCACTAAGTCTAACGGTTCCCCATCGATACCGATGGTCCAACCAGATTCGATCAACCCCACAAATGCCCAACCATTAGAGTGCCCGATTGAAATTGATGGTAAGCTTTGCCTAACCCAGGTGCCCGGCAAGTAAGCTATACTTGGGGCACGATATTTATTTCTCCTAACCTCCAACAGACTGGTATCAATCCCCCAATTTGTCAACGCTTTATCCAATAGCATCCTACTGCTTAGATGCTCTGCACTTCGCTTCGTGGTAAGAAATTTGGCCACCTCATCTCTATTTGCCAATTGAACACGAGACAGGTCTAAACTTTCTACCGGCGCCATCCAACAGGACAAGCGAGGAGAATTTGCACCAAAATTAATTGGTATCTTATGCATTGCTTTCATATAATCACCGCTCTAGAATGAACCTTTGCTCATCTGGAACCGGTGCCATACTTTTCAACCTTAGACCCTTCATGGCCAGAACCGGCGCATCTTCATCGCCAACGATTACCACATCATGAACGGTAACTCCTCCATCCTCAACTGCAACACGTAAACTTCTGATTCGTAATATCTCGTTACGCTCAGGAACACGGATGTTGGTCGACCAATCAATCCCAATGGGTAATGATGAGAATCCTTCGGATTCCATCGCAACAAAGCCCGCATTCTGAAAGCCTGCCTCGATCAGCATTGGTAATGCCTCAAGCAACACTTCGCTACCGTCGCGTTCAATTTTGAATTGCTGCGTTATTGGCAGTTGATTGCGCATTAGGGCAATACCATCTGCCCCCGGCGTCTGCTCATCGCCGACGCCGCGAATCACCCCGCCGTGAGATTGAAATCTAGGACCGTGGAAATATCTCTTATAGATGAATGAAGGCATTATCACCAAATCTTCTAACTGGGGCGTACCGAGTTGTGGCATGGTAGCAACCTCTGAATGGAGGAATTCGGTGAGGTCTTCACTCTTCTCAACCAATCTAACAATTGCTGAGTGATGTTCTCTTTCGCCAAATATTTCACCTTTAGAATTCATCAAGTCTGAAACTAGAGTGCACTTCACACGATGAATTCCGTCACCCGATTCCTCTGATATAGCAACTACTCTAACCTTAATTTCCTCCTTGAGTAATTTAATCGGGAGGCCAAAACGAACATTCTCAAATCCTGCCAAACAACTAGATGGTTTCAGTAGTAAGGAGTTTTCTGCAAACATTTCCAGCGCCATAACTCCCGGGTGATAAGGGACTCCGTCGATGGAATGATCGATAAGGAACGGATGCAGTTCAGTAGAAAGTGTGGTTTCTGTTATGATAGCATTGTCTTCTTCGAATGAAATTACCTTGTCTATTAGTGGAAATCTGGCGGGATCAGCGATTATTACAGCCATTCCAGAAGGCAAGCGTAGTGGCGGTTCGCGGAAACTATCGAATTTATCCATAAGTCCTAATGAGCCGCAGCCAAGTACCCTACGCTTACCGCCAGCAAGTGCCTCATCAACGAAAATTTCAACTCCTGTTTCAACGTCCAGTGTTTCGATTCCTGCGGCTGCAAATACTGCTTCAATCGAACCCCTGGTAGCCATTCCGACATCTTTCCACCCGGTCCATGCGATAGCAACTGCTCGGCATTTACCGCTGGCAGTCAATCTGGCCATTTCTGCATCAAGAACGCTATTTGCTGCAGCATAATCAGTTTGGCCACCATTGCCAAATCGGCCAGCAACACTGGTGAAACAGGCGGCAAATTTCAATGTCTTTGTCCCTGATGCGTCCACAGCAGCCATCAATGACTTCCAACCATCTAGTTTAACTCTGACAACGCGGTCAAAAATATCATAATCCTTGTTAGCAACTAGTTTTGAATCTTCTAAGCCCGCTCCGTGAACGATACCTGTAATTTTGCGATTGAGTGATTTACCAACCTCGATCATGCTAGATCTATCCATCACATCAACGGAATGGTATTTTGCCTTGTTCCCGGTTTTTTCAATACAATCAAGCGTAATGTAAACATCTCTACTGCGCGTAAACTTTTGCCAGTTACGATTCCAATCAACCATGGTCACTTTACCATCCTCAGCTTCCTGTATCATAGACTCTCTCAGTGCCAGTTTTCTTTGTCTCAACTGTTCGTCATTCCAATCAATCCATGTCTGAGTTTCTTCAATAAGTTGTGAACGGCCAAGTAACACAAAGTGAGCATTTGCATCAGTACTTGCTTGAGCAACTCCAATTATTGAGGCCGCAGTAACTCCTGAGCCACCACCTGATACAAGCCATGTATCGGCATTCGTAAGTGGTTCACGGGTTGATTCTAATTTTTCATCATAAGCAACTAGAGTCCATCTTCGACCATCTCTGTCAATACCGACTTCAACCTCTCCGCCCATATTGAGGATATCGTTGACAATTAGTTGCGCTGCATGAGGAGCGTCTAAAACAATTTCAGGATGTAAATCTAAGGCTCTAGTACGCAAATGATCTTGTTCAAATGCGTAGGATTTTGTTACTCCGCTTGCTGCACACTGTATAGAATTGAATAAATCTCCGATATTACCATGTCTACCATCTAGTGTCGTTACAGAGGCAACTATTCCGGTGTTTAGTTGACTCAATTTACTATCCAATCCCTTCAAAAGTGAGAACCAACCATGAGCCGCTAAAGAAATTTGAGAAGAGGGATATGTGTCCTCATCCCATTCAACACCTGCTAGTTTTAATGCGGCTAGATGAATGACTCCGCAGACATTCGTTTTGTTAAGTTCAATACTAACTTGTTGCATATGTTCAACATTTGCAGGGTCTGCCCTTAGTACCGTACGAGTACCTTCTTTTTGCCTTGACATGTCTCGTATTTCAGATTCAAATCCAACTCTAATCGCCTCCAAACCGCGCTGCTCAAGAATCAAACAGATCTCTTCAGCAATGCCCCAGCCATCATCGGTTAGAACAATAGTACCGGACAATTCTATTGGCTCATTGACGCCCAGACATTCCTCGATCTCAACCTGCCATCTTCGACAACTGGATTTGACGGAAGACTCTTCGGTTAAGTTTGGAGATGCGCTGACTGGTGCGCTAATCTCATGGCTTGGCTCAACTGGCGATATTATCTCAGTAGGCGGTGATGGCTCCAACGAGTCGGTACCTTGTCCACTTATCCTAACGATGTATGCAGTGAAATGATTGAGTGTAGGATGATCACTCAAAACGAAATCTTCGTCAACCGGCAATGCAAAGATATTTCTTACCTCTGCCATTATTTCGGCTTGTTTGACGGTGTCTATTCCTAATTCACCTTCTAAATCTTGGTCCATTTCAATGAAATCTGCTGGATACCCAGTATGTTTGACGACAATCTCAATCAATTTTGCTTCAATTGCCTCATGACCCGAACCAGCCTGAGAGGATGATGTCCTTGGAAGAGGGGAGGGGTCTGCAATAACCTTCGGCTCGGTTTCTTCGGTTGCTGTTGTTAGAATTGCCGGAATCTCACCACCAGTCATCCTTTGGATGTAAACAATCATGTGATTGAGTGTTGGGTAATCTGATAGTACGAAATCTTCGTCAACTGGGAGACTAAATTCAGCCCTAATTTCCGCCATGATTTCAGCTTGTTTTACCGTATCAATACCTAATTCTCCCTCCAGGTCTTGATCTAATTCGATAAAGTCGGCGGGATAACCCGTATGCTGAACCACGATGTCGATTACGGTTTGTACTAAGGTAGAATCGTCAACAACATTGCTCGTAAGTGGTGGATTATTTACAGTAGCAGCATTGGTTTTAGTTACTATTTCTTCCACTGCTTCTTTAGCCGCAACTACCGGAGCTACTACTGTTTGAGCTACGGTTTTGACCCCCTCAGACATATGATTTATGTATTCAATCATGTGGTTCAGCGTTGGGTAGTCGGCGAGCACGAAATCCTCGTCAACCGGAAGATTGAATTTACTACGAATATCTGCCATGATTTCAGCCTGTTTTACTGTGTCAATACCAAGTTCACCCTCGAGATCTTGATCTAACTCAACAAAATCTGCTGGATACCCAGTGTGTTTTACCACAACCTCAATAACAGTCTTCACGATATTTCCTTCGCTTGCTATTTGAGGTGGCGCAGCATTTGGTTTAGGTGGGTCTTGTTTTGGCTCTGTTGGGGGTTCTTGAGCTTCTTCGCGCTCTACTGTAGTAATCTGTGGGGCTACTTTTTCCTCAACTGCATGCCTTTGTCCTTCATACTTTTCAGTAACCTGCCAAGGGTCGCCTTTGATACCACCATGAAGATTTTCATTACCATCAACGTAAGAGACCAGTTTGCCATCTAAGATGCGTAGTACGACATCGTCAGAATCTGCAAGACTACAGACCCACTGTATGAATTTGTTACCATCTATTCGTTCTCCATCAATCTTCCATTTACGGACTAATGACAGAGCAATTTGGGAGCCAAATCCTGCACCGAATCTCAAACCATATTCGAGATTGGGGTAATCTCCGCCTTTTGATAAATTTAGATTGCCAAGTTCAGGATCTTGCTCTTTGTGATTAGCAATTGGTGGGATTCTACTGGTAAGCATTCCATAAAGCATGCTCGCATCCTCTATCCCTACTCCCATTGGGTGTCCAGTGAAGCCTTTGGTATTGGCAATAACCAACTTATCCGCACTGTCACCAAAGGTACTTCGCAATGCCTTGACCTCAGATTGAGCCGAACCGCCTCTTGCTGGAGTGTATGTTTCATGTGAGAAAAAGACCGTATTTGGTGCAATCTTGTGCCGATCTATGCTCCATTTTGCTTCCATTTCTGTCATGAAGTCGTCGACAGTTTGGGCAACGTGCTCTACATCTAACCGCGTTCCGTGGTATGCTGAATTTGCAATTTTTGTACCTAATAATTCTGCAATTGGTTGTACGCCTCTCTCACTGGCTTGTGAGTTCTTTTCGATGACAAATGCTGCAGCACCCATTCCGAGAATTAGACCATTTCTTCTTTTGTCAAACGGCAACGCCGTCTCCTCGACTATATTATTAGTTGAAGCAGCCCCCGAAGCGGCAAAACCTCCACCAATCCATTCCCAAAGATCATCGCCGGTTACATCATCGGCTGAAATTATGATTACGCGGTCAGCCCTGCCAGTATTTATCCAATCTTCGGCTACACCAAAGGCTGCTGTAGATGATGCACAGGCGAGATTGATGGTAGTATTTGGCCCTCTAATCCCAGTATATTGTGCGAATTGAGAATGACCCATGTTCAATGTTTGGAACAAAAATCTACGGTCAAATTGACCCTCTCCATCATCACCATTGTTCTTACCATGTTTCATTGCCATTTGTAAACCTGGGAAACACGAAGCAAACACTATTCCCGTGCGATCTCTTTGGACTTGAGGTACTTGCCAGTTGGTAATCAATCGTAATCCGCCCTTGCCTACTTGTTCTACTGGCGTAAGCGGAATTCCAGCATCTCTCAGTGCCAGTAAACCAGAGGCAACAGCAAGTTGGGTAGTTATGTCCCAAGCCATAACCACTTTTGCATCAATACCAAATTCTTGCGCCAGGTCAAATGCACCTTTCACGCCGGCTAATTGTGGAATGTCACTAAATTCAGTAGCATTTTCCATATTTACTGAACCATCTCTTCCTTTAATTAAACGAACAATATTCTTATCCAATAATCGCTGTTTATATTCGTCACTGACTTCTGTTATACAAGTTTCACCACTGACTAATCTCTCGAATACATCTTCAGAGAACACTTTCTCGCCACCGGGAAGACCAAGGGAGATTCCACTGATTACTATAGGGTCTGATGAGATATTCATTATCGACGCATTACTTTGGTTTGGCGAAATCTGAACCATTGAGGTTGGTTTTGATAGGTAGGATTCTGGCGGAGTTCTAATCCATCGAGATAAATCTGCAGCAAACTCTACTTTTGTTATATCGTACTCTGAATCTACTTCACAATCTTGGCTAATCTTAGCAATTACTTGATTGATTTGGGCGTCTGAAAGGCCAAGTAGCGTTCTAAGATTCACCATGCCGCTACAGAATTTAGCGGGATACCCTGTTATTGGTGCCAGACAATCGCCCACATAATTCGTAATTGCCTCGTCTAAGGAAACGGAAACCTGAGTGATAGTTTTGGAAGCCAAGCTCGAAGTTATTGCTACCGGACTAGGCGCAGAAACTTCTTTGCCGGCCAAAATAGAATTATTTGAGGTGGCAGCGGTTGGTTGGGAGTTGTGTGCCTCGATTGGCCCAGCCCTAAATGCATCGGATAATTCAGTAGAAGTAGGTTCAGGCCATTGTAATTCCTTACCGGTTAGATAGATTCCTGCCAACGCGTTTAGGAAAGAGGCAATCCCGCCTTGTTTGGGATGATTGGTCATTATTGGAATGTGGGGCTTACCTTCCAATATTTGTGTGGCAAACATTGTCAAGGCCCGCTTAGGTCCAACCTCAACGAAAACTCTAGCACCTGAATCGTACATCTTTTCCATTTGTAAAGTCCACTCAACAGAAGAAGCCATTTGCGGGGCGAGTTTTTCTAATACAGATGATTTCGAGTCCTCGCCTTCCATAGGATAGAATGCTCCATCATAATTTGCTGTAATTGGAATTTGAGGCCAATTAATCTCAAGAGTTTCCAAGAACCTGCGCAATGGTTCATTAGCAGGAGCAACTATTCGAGAATGAAATGCGTGGGAGGTAGCTAGTTGAGTTGTTGAGTAGCCTTTTGTTGCAAAAGCGCTCATCGCAGACTTAACAGGCTCACTTTCACCAGCAATCACGGTCATTTTTGGTGAGTTCTTGTTAGCCGCTATCACGTAGCCATCTGTTTCTTCCAATACTTTTGCTACCTCTGAGTATGGAGCCGTTACGCTAGCCATCAGACCCTTATCATCAATTTGAACTGAACCCATTTCCGTACCTCTAGCGGCCGAGGCGCGTAAGGCTCCATCCATGTTCAATATACCGGAGGACATTAGAGCAGCATACTCACCGAGTGAATGTCCAGCAACCATGTCCGGGATTTGGCCGTGGGCATTCAGTAGCCTCTCAATTGCTAGATCTGCTGTTAGCATGGCTGGTTGAGTATATTCTGTCTGCTTTAGTTTATGCTCTGACTCAATCAATTCTTCCTTAGTCAAATTATTTCTTAGAACGAAACTGGATAATGTCTCACCGTCAAGAACATCTACCATGGTTTTATCAGATTTTTCCCAAACCTTCTGAACAGAAGTATATCGCTTGAATAAATCGAATGTCATGCCAACATATTGGCTTCCTTGGCCGGGATACATGTGAGCAATTTTTGTTCCCGAAGGCAGTATTGGTTCATCTGTGATCATAACCCCCTGGGACTGTAAAAATCCCCATTTGCCTTTGTCAGCAATGGTTTTTTTTGCTAATGCTACTCGTTTATCGAAATCTCCCCATTTAGTTGCAACAATTGCCATCCGAAGTGAATCAGTTTTATTGAATCGAGACGCTTTGAATAATTCACTTGAAAGCCGTATACCACGCGGGTCTTCATCAAAAAATGGACCATTAAATGATATCGTTTCAAGTTTAGTTGTCAGCCCCTCAATGCTATTTGCCGAAACCAGTAACAGTCCGCCTTCAATCGACTTTAACTCATCATGAGTCATACTTGGTATCGCTTTGTTATCGAATATTGATGCTGCTTGACCAGACTTATCTGAGCTATCTGATGATTTTGCCGACCATTGATTGACAAGGTCATAATGATAATTTGGCTCATACGCTTCTAGCGCAATATGAAAATTAGTTCCCCCAAAACCGAATGAGGAAATTCCTGCCCGGCGAGGATGAGTTACAGGCTTTTTCCATGCAGAAGCGTTAGTAGGTACATAGAATGGGATATTATTCCAGTCGACTGTCGGATTTGGCGTAACAAAACCTGCAGATGGCGGAATAGTACTGTTGTGAAGGGCAAGTATCGCCTTCAATACTCCAGCAATCCCAGCAGCCGCTTTTAGATGGCCAATTTGTGATTTAATTGAGCCGACTGCAACATGATTACCACTAGCCAATCCTGTCCACAAAGTGGAAAGCGAGGATAATTCTGTGGCGTCACCAACTTTGGTCGAGGTGCCATGTGCTTCAACAAGTTCTACCGTTGAGGGATCGTATCCAGCTTGCTGGTATGCTCTGGCAATAGCTTGAATTTGTCCTCTTTGACTCGGTGCAGTAATTCCTTTACCGCGTCCGTCAGATGAACCTCCAACGCCTCGAATTACTGCATGAACGGTATCTCCATCGGCAATAGCATCGGAAAGCCTCTTGAGTACCAAAGCACCAGCACCCTCGCCCATTACAAAGCCATTTGCTGTAGCATCAAACGGGGTTGAGTGACTTGGCGACAATGCTCCGATGGCGCTAAATTTAGCAAAGGTTGCTGGGTCCATAGTGCGGTCGGATGCACCTGCAAGCATTAGGTCTACTTGTCGATTTTGTAGCAGTCTGCACGCATCCAAAATCGCCGCCATTGAGGAGGCACACGCTGCATCTGTAGCATAATTGGGTCCCTGCAAATTGAGTAAATTAGCCACTCTGCCTGAGACAACGTTAGCCAACTCTCCCGGCATTGTATCCTCGTCAATTCTCGGACTATTTTCAACCAATTCTGCTCGGAATCCTTCGGCGTTTGCTTTTGGCAAACCGTGCTTTAACGCCACGTTTTTTGTGTGGTTGGACCACACTCGTATGTTTGACAGATTGCGGTTTTCTCCACCTAACGCGTTAGCAAATATAACGCCGCATTTGGCACGGTCAAAATCTTTAGATTCGCCGTCATAACCTGAGTGTTCAAGTGCTGCTGCAGAGACTTCCACCGCCCACAACTGACATGGGTCAATCTGGCCTAATGTCCCAGGAGGTTGTCGCCATCGCCGCCAGTTGAATTCAAAACCCTCGACAAAGGCTCCTATTTTTGAGTAGGTGAACCCTTCCTCGACCTCTCCAGGGCCGCCTGGTTTCCAGAAGTCTTCGATTTTGCCTGGCCACCGTTGTGGTTTAACATCCTTTATACTGACTTTGCCCAGCTTGATATTTTGCCAAAACTCGTTGACATCATTGGCATCGGGCATCAATGCTCCAATTCCAATAACGGCTATCGGTTCGAACAATTGCTGACCTCAAGACCTTCAGCGACTTTTCCGTCTGCCGTTGTAATTTTCAAATAATCACCTCAATTATTCATTATGGTTTCAGGCACCATGGTAATTGAATATCCTGCATCGACATAGATGCATTGACCAGTTACCCCACTAGACAATGGACTTGCTAGCCACAATGTTGCGCCGGCAACGTCATCTTGGCTAACATTCCTCCTCAAAGGTGCGTTTTCTTCGACGTGGTCTAAGATTTTGTCAAACCCCGGTATTCCAGACGCGGCTATTGTTCTAATCGGCCCAGACGAGATTGCGTTTACTCTATGTCCTTCTGGACCTAGATGGCAAGCAAGTTCCCGAGTCCAGCATTCCAATGCGGCTTTAGCCATCGACATTATGCCATATGATGGTACAAATCGATTAGACGCTGCATAGGTGAGAGTAATGGTTGAAGAATTGGGATTAAGGTGGGGTAGAGCAAATTTAAGGCATCGCTGTAGTGAATTAGCTGAAATTGTCATGGCCGTATTGATGTCTTGATCTTCAACAAATAATATCGGCCTATCGAAACACGTACGCGGTGCAAATCCTATAGCATGAATCATAATATCGCATTTTTTACCAGGATTATCCTTGCTAAAAGCCTCAAAGAATTCCTTAGTATCTTCATCTGTGGCTACATCTAATGGATAAAAACCAGCAATTTGTGGTAACTTGTCCTTTAGCTGAAAAATCCGACTTCTAAACCTCTTTTGATATCCGAGGTATAGGTCTACGCCACTTTCTGCTAACATCTTGCAAATAGCCCAAGCGATCGAATCTTCGCTTGCAACTCCGAATACAAATGCGGTTTTTCCACTGAGGTTCAACATTGCGTAGCCACCTATACTATGAGTTCCAGACCACACTCGCTCTTTGACTGTTACCATGAAAAGTGGTCGAAAATGTCCAAAAGTTGATAGGTAAAAAATAGCCAAACGCTATACTAAATCAAAATTCATCCAATAAATCATCAAATTCATCGGCATCTAGATTGAGATCATCTAAATCATCGAATAGGTCATCAAATTCATCTTTATCGACCGGTGCTTCTGGCTCATCCAATTCTATTGCTGCTGCTGCTTGCTCAGCATTCTGTTTGGCGTTCTTCTTTTTGATTGAGCGAGAGGCCACGCCAAGCAGTAAAAACAAGAGAATAACTCCGCCTGCAATTGCCCCATAGAGAATTAAATCATCTTCACCGACCTCGCTTATCCCGCTGGTTAGGGAGCCTGATGATTGGCTAGATTGAACCGAAACTGGGACAACTGTTTCGCTTAGTGGGGCGTTGGGGTCATTGGTGCTGCTAGCTTGGAATCGTAGATCAAAATTCGCAGTAGAGTCAATATCGCTGGGCGCCACTATCTTGATTTCCTTCTGGTCTGAGGTGAAACCCATCGCTAAATCCTCAGCAAAAAATTCGGAACCGATAAAGCTGAAACCGGCTTGTTTTAATTCATTGAGATTTGCTAGGTCAACTCTAACCCTATCGTTGTCATTGCCTTTGTTGGTAAATTGGAAGGTTATCGCAAATTCATTTCCCGATTCAACATCTCTCGTCCTAGTATCCGAAAGTAGCAGTTCAACTGCTCCATAAGTTGCAATTTCGAGTGAATCAGCGTAAGAATCATTTTCTCTTGGCAGCGGTTCATTGAGTGGTATTGAATTCCACTCGGTCACAGTTGCGAAAATCTCGAAATCATAGGAGTTGCTGGAGGCTTGTTTTGTAGTCCCACTGAAGGTTACGGTGAATTCTTCTGATTCGCCAGCTTCAATGCTGTATTCGCCTGTTGCACCTAGCATATCCGCAGTCGCACCNCCATTCCACTCGTTGGTAATCTCGATTTTTGTGGCTCCTACTGTTGCAGTGTTCTCGATGGTGCACACCATTTCGACTGGCTCATATCCTGCTGGACTGACATCCATTTCTGCTGGGGCGTCGCAGGTTAAATTAACGCCAAATATTGGGTTCTGTGCGCCTGTTGCGGGTAACAACGGCAACAGAAAAACTGTTGCCATCAATACCGCTAAACCTCTGCCCCTCATAGTCAACCAATCACACGGTAGAGAGTTCTATTCATGAATGTGATGGAAAAATGTCCACTTTTTGCTACTCTTCGCCGTACAAACGGTTAGGCAAATCAACATGTGATTTCCACATTAATTCCTTATCAATTCCTGCAGAGACCAATTGCTGTGTTCGCTTTGGTACCGTTTTGGGACCAAGAACTGCCCCTGGCCTGCGCAAGTCGTCCATGTAATCAGTTTCAAGCAAAAATCCATGGCTACTGCTTGCCGCAGTTTGCATCAGTGTATCCAATGCACCTTTACCAATAAGAACGCTGGGGGTTAGTCCGTGAGTCATTTCGGAGGAAACATTTGGTGGCGAGTAATGCCTTACCAGACGATCCTTTGCCAAACCAGCCTTGCTGGCCAATGTGGCCATGTCCGAGTAAGTAGATTCTAATTCTCCTTCAACATGTAATTGTAGGGCAAAACCGTCATTGGCAGCTAATTTCATGGTATCTAATAGTAGTTCATTAGACAAATCCCATATCTCATCCGACACCTTCCAGTGAGGCCTACCTACCTCGCCGATGGCATGGGCTCTGCCATCATGATAGAATCTTACTGCTTCATCAATACTATCTCGGTAATTTTGAATCGCTCTTTCTCTACCTAAATCTCCGTCCTCATCAACCCACTTGATGAATTGATGGGCAAAGGCAGCAGGATGTGGCCCTAGGACTACTCTAACGCCAAGGCCAACTTCATTCCTAACCGATTCGGCCATGTTGATGGTGTCTTGGTATGAATTCCTATGACCTAACTTGGTTGTTGGTGGAGCCGAAAAATCCGGACAATGAACGAGTACTATGCTTGTTCCACCTGCTTTTTTAAAATCCTTCGCAGCGTCTAAGTATCTGCCGTTGCGATTTAGGTGGAAGTGGTTGTCAAGTATTGGTCCTTGCCATGCAAGTCCTTGATTAACCATTTATCTCACTCACAATAATAGATTGTTTTCCTGTAATTGATTTTTCCAGAACACGGCAGACATAGCGACCATATTTGGGTGCCTAGCATCACTAGCTACACACTTTCCATTTGGCCACACGTATAATTTCAGATTGTGTCGATTATCTTGAATAATAGCACAGCCTAATCTTTGATCATAAATAGATGAGCCTCCAGTAAATTCCTTATTCATTGCCACAACGTTGACTCCTATCTCAAAATTAAACGATGCGATAACGGGCCCCAGTTCAGTCTGCAGTCCTGATTCATCAAGACCTAATCGCAGTAGTAACTCCTTAGCCGCTGCACGTGCTGCCTCGACTCTATGAGTGCCATGAACCACGATTCTTCCTTCATTGTCAATAATGATGGTCGCTCGTGGCTTATCTAGCGCCTTGATTACTATATTGCCGTTCTTTTGACCAGCCAACTGGGACACTACTGCGTCCTGACTGACCGGCGCCTTGGGAATAAATCTGACCAGTTGGTTCTCGACCCTAACATCAACTCCGCCAACTACCATTACTCCTCCTCCATGTTTAGCCTAGAGGTCTTGTTTGATGAATTCTCCTCTACATCTGGCAATTTCGCTAGTTGATTGAAGATGGCCAAACGCCAAGGCATGAATAACGGAACTAATAGCACGGCTTCATTACCAAACTCTACCCTTAATTCTTTGAGCGCTCCTCTTAGTCGAGAAGCAAATCGAACATTTCGATTATTCGATATTTGCTCGCCGATTAGCCATTCATTCAAATCCCACCAGGTGGCACATAACACAGCAGCTGAGGATAGATTAGCAGTGACACCTTTAGGTGGTTTTTCTGCCTCAAAGATATTTGATTTAACTCGTTTACGCCACTTTTTACCAACAGTAACTAACCCGAGTAATTTTTTCCACCGGGATACTTCCTTTGCTTCAGCAATCATGTGCGCCTCCCATTCCTTGTCATCTAATTCGGGTTCAATAAAAAATACTGGACGATTATGCCGCTGAGCAAGCCTGTGTACTCTTCTGGGTTCAGGATCTGGAAACCGACCCGAGGTAACGTCGCCTATCTGAGTTACTTCCTCAAGGAAAATACCCATTGTACCGCCGGAAACCAAGCCGTGTGCAAGATTGACACCGCTAGATTCCGCCTCATCTTTTTCTTCTTGTTCCCATAACTCGACTACTTCATCTGACTCTAACAAACCAAGTCCATGCCATTCAATCGCCGGGCGTAGTTTGCGCGGGTATACTACCGTGGGAATAGTACCATGAAGGATTATCCGACCGCCATCTGGGTCATCCCACACAAGGTCATCCCAACCTAACCTAGAGGACATTACTACTCACTCATTGGTTTTCTAGCCATTCTTCGAGTTGTTGTACACTCCAACCTTGATCGAAATAACCTTGGATTTCTTCCTGCGTCCAGAAACTGAACTTCTCCATTGCTTCGGCCATTTCTGGACTTACTGCTGCGGCTGGCGCTGCATAGGTTTGGGTTTGTTGAGGTATTGATGCGTAAGATTTGTCATCCTCGTACTCATACTCAAACTCATCATCAAGGTCATCATCTCGATTGCGTCGAGATATGACAACAACTACAACTGCTAGTATGGCAATTATACCGATTAGGATTACGACTATCAGACCTGTAGACAAGCCATCAGCTCCGGATGCAGCGACCTTCACATTGAAGGTTTTTCCTTGGTCTTTCCCATTGAATAAAATATCCTTAGTTTCGTTATCGTAAACGATGTAATACATTCCCGTAGTTGCATCGGTGAACTCTTCGAGTTCGATCGAAACCCACTGCGCTTGGTCCTTACCAATTATCTCGCTGGTTATGTAACCCTCAAACACTGGAGGTTGGTTATTGGTAACCGACTTAATTTCCAAGTTAGCGATACCCGGTATTCCCGAATTAACTAGTTCTACCTCCAGAGTAATCTTATCGCCAACTTCCGGCGAGTCCGGTATTGTTCTAGTGTTTCTGACTTCGAAATTACTGCCTTCGAATTCTAGCAAGTAGGTTGAACTATCTTGGCCGTCGTTGTCATTGCCCTCAATCCCAACTGCTGAGCCATCATCAAAGTAGCGTCCGGCACCGATGATTGGGGAACCTGCTCCATCGACGGTTTCAACCCACATGACGAGATTGACCTCCAAACCAGGGATGTTGAGATTCGATTCAGTGACGTCAAATTGACCAAAGCCAACAGGCCACAAGTCAACACAGTCCGCGCTGGCACGGATGTATCCAAGACTACCTGCCGAGAGATTTAGTGGCGCAGAAAGTGGCGTAGTTCCGTAGTTGTTCTGATACACATTCCAGACGTTACCGTCTTGTGGGTTACCGTTGTAGTATATCCAATTCAGTGTAGTAGCATCTTCTGCGAGGCTACCACGCTCTTCAATTTGGCTGGACACATCAACACAGTGATAACTTGATGTCGGCATTTTATCGAGCAACTCTGGCTCCAAACCATTTGATGCGGTTTCGCCTCTAGAGGCAGACCATGAACCAAACACTAGTTTCGGTGCTTCATCATCTACCTTGATAACAAACTTACCACATCCGTTGATTACTGAACCAAAACAGTAAGCTGTAGTCAAATCTTCAGCACCAACTGGTAGATTTATCAATTTAAATTCATACTCAAATTCGTTTTGATATGACGGCATCTTAATCGGAATATCAAATACTCCGCCGGTGAATGTATGTGTAGTAACCTCTTCTTCAACCGGGTCATAATCACGCTCTGAGTCTCGGAATACCTCTTTTCTCGTAATCTCCATGGTTAACTCCGCTTCAGGCGTAATGAACACATTTTCAAGAATACCAGAGGTAAACGAATACTGTCCTGAGAACATTACCACATCACCACCAGTTACCGAGCCAATAAACGTCTCTTGCCCAATTTCGTGATACAGGTTATCAGATATCGGTATATTTTGGTCGGTCAAGGTCGGAGAAATCATGCGCTTCTCATCCAAATTAGAGCGGAAATCTAACCTCATATCATTCTGATAAGTCCATGTTTGGCGGTATGAGCTCTCAGAGAATACTGGAGAATTGTCAAGGTCTTTGATTTGGAATGATGGAGTGTATTGACCTGATAATGGCAGACCCCATTCGAAATTAATTGGAATGTTGATGATAAACTCCGGTTCAAATGGATCAATCAGCACATTACCATCGAGAGTCCTTATTGTGGCTAGTGAGTCGCCACTCGAATCTACGGCAATCGAGAATAGATCGCTGGTTGTCTGNGCAGTTTGGTTCCTTGGGTAATAAATGATAGTTGAATCATAGTTTGTCTCCTCAGGAGCCAATACGATTTCTAACATCTCCACATCTTTCCAACCATTGCCATCTTCTGCCTCAACTATCAGGTTGTATTGGTTACCGGCGAACATAGTCTGATTCCAGATACCAACTCCGTCAGGAGCATTGGCTGGTATATTGCTTAACATTCTGACTCCATTTGAGTCTTCGATGTTCAATGATTTTATTGTTGGATATTCCAAATCCATACCAACATAAGTCAAATAATCATTATCAAATCCTGGGCCGCCACCGCCATCGACTGGATTGCCTGCAAGATCGTAGGACTCAATCCAGACACTGACTTTGCCCTTTAATCCTGAATTGGCAAAATCATTGTATGTGCCAATAAAGGTTGCATTGGGCGCAGCACCATTGCTGGTCGTTGCTACTTGGATATACTCAGATTCTTCAGCCAGACCGTTGGAATTAGCATCATGGTCGTATTCTACCCAAACATGCAATACCGCAGACTCTGGTGGGGTTGGGATATCACTTATGGTTAGCCTGAAATCTTGCAGAATCTTTGGCGTAGCCCATGAATCATCAAACACTGTTCGCCAGTTTTCGTCGGAATTTACATCACCTTCACCTGAGTTTCTCTTGTACAACTCGAATGATAACAGGTTTGGATTTAGGATATCTATCGACAAGTTAAATTGAATACCACAGTCTGAATCAGGATTGTATTCTGCTGGTGGACACAGAGTGTCTCCACCGTCATATCCTGCGGCTCTGAAACGGAAAGTCTCCAAGCCTGATGCAAATAACCCAAGATTGACATTCCAGTCATAATATCCGCCAATTGCTCCGGACCTATTAGCAATTTCAGTCCAAGTGATATTAGTGAATTCACCATCAATCTCTAAGCCTCGTTTTTCAACTACCAAGAAGTAACTTGCCGGGTCAGGAGCTGCACTAACTGACTCAAAGGTTAGGTTCCCTTTCAGGTTGATATCTTGGTTGGAGTATGCTTGGGTTAATTGTTGCTCTACACCGGCAAAATTAGACAGTGTGAAGTCACTTATTCTTATGTCATTCTCAACAGCGTTGCCAGTTGCTGGGAGTATCGAAATACCGGATAGCATCCCAACTACTCCATCATCAGCAACAGTCTCTGAGAGTATTATCACCCGTGCCTGGTCATCCCAGTTAGAATTTACAGAGAACTTCCAATCTATTTGTTGATCGCCAGAAACAATACTGGCTGTCGATGAGGGGTGCAGGGTAACATAATCTTGGCTATCGCCTTCTTCGGACCATCCTGTAAGTAAATCATAAACCAGAGAGAATGCACCTTCATCTGTTTTGAAGGTGATTTTGCAAGCTGATAATGAGGCGCCAGTGATAGGATCAACGCTGTGTGTGGTAATTATGTGATATAGTTCACCAGTCGCATACAAGCCATCATATTGGCTATTCCACACCAAGGTCGAATCGTATCCAGCCTGACTAGTAATGGTCAAGTTGCTTAGTGTAATTTTACCGCCATTGGCTGATGTTGTCTCAACTGGAACCAGGGTTTGGGCCCCAGAGGATTGTGATGCGCCTTGGTTGGAGGTTGCAACGAACTCTCTGAGGTATGCGGCGAAACCACCATCCTGACCGATTTGATGTTCAAGTCGGTAAATCACTTTGAGGCTCTCTAATTCTACTGCGCCGCCGTTGTTACTGTCTAATTGAACAACCTGGAAGCCAACTCTTACCCATTCTATGCCGCTAGAATCGGTCTTGATAACCGGAACATTCGGGTCTGAGAGGAAATCTTGCAGGACATCTTGTGCCTTTTGTTTGTCTGTGCCTATGTCATACAAGTTGAAATCATCTTCATTAGCAGCCAATTCAACATATTCCGATGTAGCGCCAACGACTATTGATAGAGCAAATCCTTGGTCTGTGTTGTTTGCGTTGAAAATATCATTATTGACAAAGGCGACATCGAAATAGTCTAGGTCTGCGCCCTTAGGAATCAGGAAGAATCCATCGATTACCAAACCAGTGACTGGGTCTAAACTCAACCTAGCGGTCTTTGAACCTTGGCTCACGCCATTTACCTCNCCTGAGTAAAACATATTCTGCATCCCAAAGTTGCCAAATCCTGGTTGATTAAATTCCCATTCGTTAATTTGGTCTACTCCATAATCCACGCCGATGCCAGTTGCATGATGTCCGAAAGTAACCTCAATCCAGATGTCAGACATCACACAATCTGCGTTGTAGGTTAATTTGAGACTAAATTCGAAAAGCGGTGATGCAAATGACTGTGCAGTTTCGACGTAAATGGGTTGAGGTGACATAAACAGAGGTGAGTCCAACTCCATATCAATCTGGCAATTCCTCATACCACTCACGTTCAATCCATAAATTGGTTTTGAGAACTCTCCGTTGTTGGTGTCGATAAACGAGGCAGAATCAATAAGCATTTCATATCCTTTGTCGTGGACATAATCAAATTCGCCATCGTCAATATCCAATCCTCTATGCCTTGAAACATCGTTGAAGGTAATGCCGAATTCTGTCCCGAATGAATAACCGAAAAATACCGGTGTTGAGATTTGGTCATTTCCTGAACTAAACCTAACCTCAAGATCGATGTAAGGATAATCTGTAGCATCTAGGTCCCACAACTCAATCACTTGGCCCGTGAGGCCTTGGAATGGGTTGCCGTCTTGGTCNGTTGCTACCTGGCCGCTGATTGCGTCTCTAAATGTGTAGCTAAGACTAGAATCAGAGGGCTCGAATGTGTCTAGGAATAGTAGGCCGTATCCATTGGGAGACTTATCACTGTATGTCTGAGGGAATTGTAGGTTTTCGATGACCATGGTTCCATCAGTAACATACTTTTCTCCGATGGTAACGTCATCGATATACCAACCAGGAGTAGGGAACTGTGCTATACTCCCCGGTGCGTCGGTGTGGAATAATACAAAATTTATCTTGACATAGTTGCTTAGATATGGTGCAAGATTAGCAGCGATAGTTGCCCAACCATCTTGATTTTGTGGGTTGATTGAGGTCCCTGCTAAACCAAATGCATTATCTTCTAGTGGGCTACACTCAGGGGATATTCTGTCACGGTTACTTCCGGAATCATCCTTGGCGTAAAGGCCCTCCCCAGGACCCACTCCAGAAGATTCGGGAAAGTTGATTAGCAGCGTTTCAACCTGTTGTTCACCGGTGAATTGACCTACTTGAGAATACTCTATTTCTATGAAGGCGCAATCATCATAGTAATAATCACCGTTGGTGTTAAATTTAGTCTCCATTTGATGCCAAGAAGAGAAGCGGAGGAATGTGTCGTTGAGACCGCTATCTAGATACATTACCGGAGTAGTAAGTCGGAATTCAATCTGGTCGACATAAGGTGCAGGATCTGTATCCAAATCATTCGTGTAATCATCATCGAATATGTTAGTGCCCCAACACATCTCTCCAGATGCGCAGGTATCTGGTCCTTCGCTTAGTTGGCGGTCTTCTATCGCTGCATAATCCCAAGCAATTGGTGTGCCAGAGGGATCATAATTCTGCGTCGAGTTATCAAAGCCACCATCATTAGATTCAAAGTCAGTAACTAGTAGTTCAGAGTGGAATTGAACTGAATTTTGCAGTGTGTCTTTGTTAAAGGCAAATTTACTGACATTGTCAAATGTTGTCGCTCCATTGTTAATACTGCTATCCCAAGAAAATGATTGGATGCCAGCATAGCCGTTTGAGGTGTGATGTAACAATGGGTCTGAACTTATATTCACCGTAGCTGAGGTAATAGTTTCACCGCTACCCAGGTAGAAGCCACCGTCTGTGGTGTTGGTCAGACTGTAACCGTCTTTGAACTCAATAACAACCTCTGAGGAACCATCAGAAAAAGTCGTTACAGTTGATGCCGCTGCCAGTGGAGTCAAAATCATCAACAAAGCCAAAAACAGTGAGGTTTTTATTCGGTTTTTCTCAATCGCCATGCTATCGCCACTTTAACTCCAAGACTTCCATGTCTAAAATGCATCGGTTTTTCAGGTTTGTATAACATTATGACAGTAACGGCATGCTGTGATTAAATGCTGTTTTGTCAATCATTTGGATTAAAAGATAAAATCTTTAATCTGCGTGTCACAAAACGAGGTAAATAATCCACGATATGTTAGCATATTTACAGCATGACTTCTTGAACTAGAAACCTTTCCGATTATCATGGAACCTTACTCCAAAGAACCTGTAACCTTGATTGAACACATCTTTCCAGGCGATACCAATGACCATGATACACTGTTCGGTGGCAAACTCCTGTCAATAATGGACAAGGCTGGAGGGATCTCTTGCTCGAAGTTTGCCCATCGAGAGTTCGTCACAATATCTATTGATACACTAAAATTCATTGCCCCTGCTAGACAGGGCGACCTACTGGAAGTAACTGGTAAGGTTGTGTTTACGAGTACCCATACTGCTTGTTCTAAAGTTACTGCATTAGCCGTCAACAAAGCCACCTGGGAGAAGAAGAAAATATGTGAAGGATACTTTTTCTTTGTTGCCATTGACTCAATGATGCGCCCCATACCGATTCCACAATTTGTCGTAGAAAATGAAGACGAACAGATTGAATGGGACAAAGCAGATCAGATTAGAACGCACATGCTCAATCACAAATCTGACTGATTTCCCAACAATCATACAAATAAATTTGGAGGAAATGCAGTGACTGTTCTAAATGTGGCAATGTTTGGCAGCGATGAATTAGCCAAAAGCATCGCTAAAGCAACTGACCAACGGGATGTGCACACCTATGTACACAAGGAATATCAAGACGAAGTGGCAAAGATAATTTCAATTATCCGACCAGCAAGGTATCCAGAACGGTTACGCCCGTTATTGA
>FUFK010064366.1_pt1 | contig 42708 bp, 37 predicted proteins | sample 1021851 | NCBI WGS metagenome assembly FUFK01 (sample SAMEA51879418, study PRJEB19060) | metagenome
TCTGCCAATTTATAAGCCTGATCAGCATCAATAGTTTCGTATTTCAGAAGAGCATCTGCCATTACATTTAACTTATCTAGATTCTCTTTCAAAATATTTTCAGCTTTTCCATAACATGTATCTATAATGGATTTAACTTCTTTATCAATAAGTTTAGCTGTTTCACCACTAATATTCTGAGCAGGCGCTGCTGCAGTTCTTCCTAAGAATGGACTACCCTCATCCTCACCATATTTTAAAGGTCCTACCGCTTTTGAAAGTCCCCATTTTGTGACCATATTTGTAGCAATATTTGTAGCAACTTCAATATCATTTGATGCTCCTGTAGTAATACCTTTGTCTCCGTTGATAATACTTTCAGCGATTCTGCCCCCAAATAGCGCAGCAATTCTACCTTCAAGATACTCCTTACTTTGCATGTAAGTATCTTCCTCAGGTAAAAACATTGTTACACCTAGCGCTCTTCCCCTTGGGATAATGGTAACCTTATATACGGGATCATGTTTAGGTGAAAGTCTTCCAACAATAGCATGACCAGCTTCGTGGTATGCAGTAATTCTCTTTTGCTCTTCACTCAGAATCATAGATTTTCTTTCAGCGCCCATCATTATTTTGTCTTTTGCAAGATCTAAATGNGACTGATCAATTTTTTTGTCAGAATATCTTGCAGCAAACAATGCAGCTTCATTAATTAAGTTAGCTAAATCTGCTCCAGAAAAACCAGGAGTTCCTCTTGCTATAACAAGTGGATCAACATCTGCATCTAGGGGAACTTTTCTCATATGTACTTTTAAAATAGCTTCTCTTCCTCTGATATCAGGTAAATCAACAACAACTTGTCTATCAAATCTACCAGGCCTCAGTAATGCAGGATCTAATACATCAGGTCTATTTGTAGCAGCTATAACGATTACTCCATCATTACCCTCAAAACCATCCATTTCAACCAAGAGTTGGTTTAAAGTTTGTTCTCTTTCATCATGACCGCCACCAAGACCAGCGCCTCTGTGTCTTCCAACAGCATCGATCTCATCTATAAAAACAATACATGGTGATTGTTTTTTTGCTTGATCAAACATATCTCTAACTCTAGAAGCACCAACACCAACAAACATTTCTACAAAATCTGAGCCAGAAATTGTAAAAAATGGTACTTTTGCTTCTCCAGCAACAGCTCTAGCAATTAAAGTTTTACCTGTTCCTGGAGGACCAACCATTAGAACACCTCTTGGTATTTTTCCACCTAATTTCTGAAATTTTGTTGGGTCTTTAAGAAAATCAACTAACTCTTGGACATCTTGCTTAGCCTCTTCACATCCAGCAACATCCTTAAAAGTCGTTTTAACTTTTCCACCTTCCATCAACTTTGCTTTACTTCTGCCAAATGACATTGGACCGCCCTTACCAGACATGCCTCCTTGCATTTGTCTCATAAAAAAGAAAAATATTGCGAGCAATAAAATTATAGGAAAGGCGCCAACAAGAAGTTGTGAAAAAATTGATGGTTGCTCAACTTTTTCATAAACAGCAATGACTCCATTTTCTTCTATTGCATTATCAACTGCTTCATCTTTTTTAAATATTGGATGAGTCGTCTCAAATTTTGTACCATCTAATCTATCTCCAATGATAGTCATCTGATCACCTTTGTAGACAACNTTAGCAATTCTGTCTGAAAGNACTTCTTGTTTAAACTGACTGTAGCTAATCTGCTCTCTTGCAGAAGAATTTTCTATGTTGTTAAACACATATATCATAAGTGTTCCAAGGACCACCCATACTACTAAATTTCTCATAAAACTATTCATTTATCATCTTGCTCCGTAAAGATATGTTTCGGCTGATTTATTTTTAGATGCAGCAGGTTTATAAGTTTGAACTATCTTAAAAAATAATTCCATCTCTTTCTTCAAACTTTTAAAATTACTATTTTGAAAAGTTTTGATTACAACAGCAGAGCTAGCTTCGCTCAAATAAATATTAGCTAAATTAATTGTAATTTTATTTAGCTCGTAAATATTTTCATTATCAACAGCACTTATACCAGTTAAGTTTGGGGCTATATCAGAAATTACAAGGTCAAATTTGCCTTTTAGAGAATTTATCAACTGAATAGAATCAATGTCTTCAATGTTTTTTTTTATAAACTGTACGCCCTCAATTGGTTCCATATGTAATATGTCTACAGCAATAATTTTTGAATTAGGGTATTTATTTATTATGAATTGAGACCATCCACCTGGTGCTGATCCTAGATCTAAGACCTTGTTAATTTGATTTTTATGGAGTTTGACCAGTATTTCCTCTAGCTTAAATACTGCCCTTGAGCGATAACCCATTTTTTTAGCTTTTAATGACCAGCTATCTTGATGCATTTCTAGATGTGTTTTACTTCCAAGATTTCAAAATTCAGATTACCTGATGGAGTTTGAATATTAATTTCATCATCAATGAATTTACCAACAAGACCTTTTGCAATTGGAGTATCAATCGATATGTGTCCATTATCAGGGTCAGATTCTAAATTACCGACAATTTTGTATGTAATTTCTTTATCATTTTCTAAATCTATAACAGTAACTGTTGAGCCAAAAACAACTCGTCCCGTTTCAGGAATCTCTTTTACATCAATGACTTGAGCATTTGCTAAGGCAATTTCCATTTCGTTGATCTTTGCTTCAATAAGTCCTTGTAATTCCTTTGCTGCATGATATTCGGCGTTTTCTTTCAAATCACCGTGAGCTCTTGCTTCTGCAATTGCTTGAGAGATTTGAGGTCTTTCAACAAATTTTAAATGTGAAAGTTTTTCTTTGATTGAAATCTCACCCTCTTTAGTTAGTGGAACTCTAGACATAGTTGAATTATAACAACTCTGAAGTTATTTATTTAATTCTTGAAGTGTTGTGTATGTCCAATCATTTTCAGAGCCTTGAAGAGCATCAATAATTGCAAAAGCTCCAAACATTGTTGTTGTGCAAAAAATCTTATTTCTTAAGGCACTTTGTCTAATAGAGGCAGAGTCTCTTATCGATTGCGATCCTTCTGTGGTATTTATGATCAGATCAATATCATTGTTTAATATGCTATCTACAATGTGTGGTCTTCCTTCCATTACTTTGTTAACTTTTTCAACTTTATAACCTAATGCTTCGATATATNGTGCTGTTCCTGAGGTAGCTACAATTTCAAAGCCAGCNTCAATTATTGAAGGAACAAATTCATCTAAATATTTTTTGTCAGATTTCTTCACGCTTATAAACACAGAACCAGTCCTTCTTAAAATCTTATTTGCGCCCTTCTGTGCTTTTGCGTAAGCCTCACCAAAATTAGGACCAATACCCATAACCTCACCTGTAGACTTCATTTCGGGTCCTAAAATAGGATCAACATGAGGAAATTTGTCAAAAGGCATGACAGCTTCCTTCACAAAAAATAAATTCTTTGGAAGCTTTGATGAAAATTTCTGATCCATAAGACTCATTCCAATCATTGCTTTTGATGCCACCTTGGCTAATGAATTTCCAATGGCCTTTGAAATAAATGGAACAGTTCGTGATGCGCGAGGATTTACTTCAATTATATAAACTTCGTCATCNTTTACAGCAAATTGTATATTCATCAAACCAATAACTTTNAACTCTTTTGCTATATCAACAGCTTGATTAGTCATTACTGACTGTATTTCTTTTGATAGGCTATATGGTGGTAGAGAGCATGCGGAATCACCTGAATGAATTCCAGCTTGTTCAATATGCTGAAGAATACCTCCAATTTCAATATTTATTCCATCTGAAACAACATCGACATCCACTTCTATGGCATCTGTTAGATAACTATCAAGAAGTATCGGCTTGCTATTTGAAACTTCAACAGCCTCATTTAAATATTTTTTTAATTCNTTAATATTATTTACAAGCTGCATTGCTCGNCCACCAAGAACATATGACGGTCTCACCACAATTGGAAAACCAATGTTCTCTGCTTTTTCAAGCGCTTCATCGATATTAATTGCTGTTGCATTTGAGGGTTGTTTTAAATTTAATTTTGTTACTAATTCTTGAAATCGCTCTCTATCCTCTGATCTGTCAATTGCGTCTACATTCGTGCCTAAAATTTTTACACCATTCTCAGATAAACTGTCCGCAAGCTTCAATGGAGTTTGGCCACCAAATTGAATTACAACACCTTCTGGCTTCTCAATATCGATTATGTCTAAAATTTTTTCAGAAGTAATTGGTTCGAAATATAATCTGTTGGAAACATCATAATCTGTTGAGACAGTTTCAGGATTACAATTTACCATAATAGATTCATAACCCTCCTCCTGCATAGCAAGAGATGCATGAACACAGCAATAATCAAACTCAATACCTTGACCGATTCTATTTGGGCCACTTCCTAAAACTAAGATTTTTTTATTAGAAGAAGGATTGCTTTCGCATTCATCATCATATGTTGAATACATATAACAAGTTGAGGTTGCAAACTCTGCTGCGCAAGTATCAACTCTCCTAAAAACTGGTTTAATTTTATTCTTCAACCTAAATGATCTAATCTCATCTTCTGTGCTTCTAAGTAATTTTCCAATTCTTTTGTCCGAAAAACCTTTTTTCTTTAACCCTCTTAAAAAATCTGAATCAATATCAGTAAAGTTTTTTGATAGAAGATCATTTTCAATATTAATAAGTNCGCCTAATTGATCCAAAAACCAAAAATCAATTTTTGTTAGAGAGTAAATTTTCTCTAAACTCCAACCTTGTCTTATAGCATCAGCAACATAAAACAATCGTTTAGGTCCAGGAATTGTTAATTCGTTTATGAGAGTCTCATCAGAAATATTATTATTTTCAATTTTAAGAGAATTAAGGCCATCCAGCCCTTCTTCCATGCTACATAAAGCTTTTTGTAATGATTCCTGAAAATTTGAACCAATTGACATCACTTCACCAACTGATTTCATTTGGGTTGTTAATTTTGGACTTGCTTGAGGAAATTTCTCAAATGCAAATTTTGGAATCTTTGTAACTATATAATCAATACTGGGTTCAAATGAGGCAGGAGTTAGGCCTCCTGTAATATCGTTTTTAAGCTCGTCTAGAGTAAAGCCTACCGAAAGAAGTGCTGCAACTTTCGCAATTGGGAATCCTGTAGCTTTTGAAGCAAGTGCTGAGGATCTACTTACTCTTGGATTCATCTCGATAACGACCATCTTGCCATTTTCAGGATTAACAGCAAATTGAACATTAGAGCCTCCTGTATCAACACCGATTTCTCTTAAAATTTTAAAAGANGCGTCTCTCATTANTTGNAATTCCTTATCGGTAAGAGTTTGTGCNGGTGCAATAGTTATTGAGTCACCAGTATGAATACCCATTGGNTCAAAGTTTTCAATCGAACAAATTATTATGCAGTTATCTTCAGAATCTCTAACAACTTCCATTTCATATTCTTTCCAGCCAATTAGAGATTCGTCAATTAATAATTCGTTAGTTGGAGATAGTTCCAATCCTTTTTCACAAATCTCTCTAAATTCAGTAATGTTGTANGCAATNCCTCCTCCAGTTCCACCCATTGTGAATGATGGTCTTATGATGCATGGGAAACCAATTTCCTTTTGAACTTGCAAAGCATCTTCCATTGAGTGCGCAATACCTGATGCTGGTGTTTCTAAATCTATTGCTTGCATGGTTTCATCAAATAGCTGTCTATCCTCAGCCTTATCAATTGCTTCTCTATTAGCTCCAATTAAAAAAACATTATGTTTTTTAAGAATTCCTTTTTTATCTAGGGTTAATGCTGTATTCAGAGCAGTTTGGCCTCCCATTGTTGGCAAAATTGCGTCAGGTTTTTCTTTTTCAATTATTTTCTCGACTGATTCCCAGTGAATTGGTTCAATGTATGTAGCGTCTGCAAGTAAAGGGTCCGTCATGATTGTTGCAGGATTAGAGTTAACTAATATCACCCTAAATCCTTCTTCTTTCAAAGCCTTGCAAGCTTGAGCTCCAGAATAATCAAATTCGCATGCTTGACCAATAATAATAGGACCAGCGCCAATAATTAAAATTGAAGAAATATCTTTACGTCTTGGCATATTCTTCAACCATTTTTTTAAATTTCATAAATAAAATTTGTATCTCATGCGGTCCAGGNCTAGCCTCAGGNTGGCCCTGAAATGAAAATGCTGGNCTATCAGAGAATTCTATGCCCTGAAGNGATTTATCAAATAAAGATTGATGAGTAACATTTACATTCTTNGGAAGTGTTTCAATGTCTACTGCGAAACCATGATTTTGACTTGTTATAAAAACTTCATTTGTTTTTGAGTCTTGAACAGGATGATTTGCTCCATGATGACCAAATTTCATCTTAAAAGTCTGNGCACCTGAAGCAAGACCAAGNAGTTGATGCCCAAGACATATTCCNAATATTGGAATCTTGTCTTCAAGAAATTTTTTTATATTCTCTATAGCATAATCACAAGGCTCTGGATCTCCAGGACCATTAGATAAAAAAATGCCTTTGGGATTTAATTTTTTAATCTCATTATATTCTGTTTGTGCATTCACAACATGAACTTTTCCAAGAGTGTCAGACAATAGATTTAATATGTTTTTTTTGATTCCAAAGTCCATTGCAACTATTGGATAATCTAAAGTAGATTTTGCGTAGTGAGGCCAAACCCCTGTATCCCACAAATAATTTTCTTTCGTTGAAACAACTTTAGCTAAATCTAAACCTTCTAGTCCAGAAAAGTTTTTTGCTTTTTGTATTGCATCTTTTTCAGAAATCTTAGAGAGAGCACCAATACAACAATTTTGAGCACCTTTTTCTCTTAAAATTGAAGTTATTTGACGGGTATCTACTCCAGAAATCGCCATAACATTATGTTTGAGTAAAAACTCTTCTAGAGATTCCGATGATCTCCAATTAGAAGGTTTTTCACAAAAATTTTTTACTACAATACCAGATGCATGAATCATTTCAGACTCACTATCCTCTTTATTGGTGCCTGTATTACCAATATGAGGATGTGTAAAAGTTATGATTTGTTTTTTGTAAGATGGATCTGTAATAATTTCTTGATAACCAGACATTGAAGTATTGAAGACAATTTCTCCGACATCATATTTTTCTTTGCCATAACCAATGCCTTGAAATACACTACCGTCTTCAAATGCCAATATTGCTGGAAAAGACACTAGAAAATCTCCTTTGAGGAAAGAATTCTAAAGAAAATTTTGGGTGAACTATTTAAAGAACTTTTGGCATTTAATGAGCTAAAATAACACGCTGACATTAAAATTGTACTTTATAGATTAAGTCATGTTATGTCTAGTTATAATTACAAAAAAATGAAAATTTCTATCAAAAATAGTTCTGAGATTGAAAAAATGAGAGTTGCGGGGAAACTTGCCGCTGAAGTGCTTGAAATGATAACGCCGTATGTAATTCCTGGTGTATCAACTGGAGAGTTAGACAAAATATGTTTTGATCACATTGTTAACAATCAGAATGCCATACCTGCAAATGTTGGATATAAAGGATATGAAAAAACAATATGTGCCAGTGTTAATCAAGTTATATGTCATGGAATACCGAATAATCAAAAAATTTTAAAAGATGGTGATATTTTAAATATTGACGTTACAGTAATTAAAGATGGTTGGCATGGTGATACATCAAAGATGTTTTTAGTTGGGAAATGCGCTCCTCATAACGAGCGTCTTGTTAGAATCACTCAAGAGTGTCTATATAAGGGTATAGAGGCTGTTAAGCCAGGAGCATATTTGGGCGATATTGGAAATGCTATTCAAAAACATGCTGAAAGTAATTATTACAGTGTTGTTGAGGATTACTGCGGTCACGGAATTGGAACAATTTACCACGAAGAACCTCAGGTTCTTCATTATGGAAAATCTGGGTCAGGTATTCAACTTAAAGAAGGTATGTGCTTCACAATTGAGCCAATGATTAATCAAGGCACAAAATTTAGCAAAATTCTTAGTGATGGCTGGACCGTTGAAACCAGAGATGGAAGAAACTCAGCCCAATGGGAACATACAATTGCGGTAACAAAAGATGGTTCAGAAATTTTAACGAAGAGAAATGAAGAATTTCAATGATTGAAAAGATCTCTAAACTTAACAATGAATTTAATAAATCCTTCCCTGAAGTCTATCTAAAACCATCAAAAGTCAATAAATTTCTAAGAAAATACTCAAATGAAGTCGAGAGAAAAATTAAAAAAAGATTTCTTGATCTTGATCTTGATAAAAATTTTGTAATTTATGCCAATGGAGGTTTTGGTAGAAAAGAAATTTTTCCAATTTCAGACATTGACATATCAATTGTTGAAAAAAATAAATCAAATAATTTTAAAAATCTTGAAGAATTTATTTCTTATCTATGGGATCAAGGATATAAAGTTGGTCATTCTGTTAGATCGATTTCGGATATTAAAAAAATATCAAAAAAAGACATAAGAGAGTTCACATCTTATCTAACAAGACGCCCAATCATTTCGACAAATGAAATGGACAATAAAATTAACTATGCTCTATCCAAACTTTGGTCCAAAAATAATTTCTACAACNCAAAATTTATAGAGCAACAACAACGACACAGTAAATTTTTCTCTACAGCTTTTAATTTAGAGCCAGATTTAAAAGAATCTCCAGGAGGACTCAGAGATTTTCAATCTGCATTATGGATCCTTCAACACTGCTTTGATTTAAGAACAACCGGTGAAATATCTAAATCAAAAATATTTAATAGTGAGCTGAATGATGCGCTTGATGCGTATAACTTTATAAAATCTTTAAGATTTGCTACTAACATAATAACAAATCACAACAGACTAAATTTTGAAGCTCAGGTTGAAATTTCAAAAAAAGCTAGACTAGGTAAAAGATCTGCAAAAAACTCAGTTGAAAAGATGATGAAAAAATTTTATGAAATGGCGGCAGTACTTTCATACTTTAATGAGATTGTTTATGAGAAATATAACGAAAAATATCCTAAAAAAAACTATTTTCAAAAAATTAAAGGTATTCACAAATATGGCAGCAAAATTGGAATTGAAAATATTAATCTTAGGAATAATAAAAACCTTATATTTGAAATATTTGTTGAAATTGGTAAAAGTAAAACAATAAATTCAATTGACACTAAAACTAAATCGCTCATTCGAAAAAACATTAACTTTATTGATAAAGAGTTCAGAAAAAATGAAGAGTATGCAAGTCAATTCTTAGAAATATTAAGATCTAAATATAACCTTTCATCAATATTAAGGACAATGAAATCACTTGGCGTTATGCAAGAGTATATTCCAGAATTTAAGAGTGTTGTAGGACAAATGCAATTTGATTTATTTCATACTTACACTGTAGATGAACATACATTTAAAGTGGTAAGAAACATGAGACAAATGAAATTAAATAAGCAAACTGGATTTGAATTAGAGCATGAATTAATAAATAAATTACCAAAAATAGAAATTTTATATGTTGCAGGATTATTTCATGACCTCGGAAAGGGTAAAGGCGGAGATCACTCAGAAATTGGAGCCAAGACAAGTAAAAGATTTGCAAAAAGATTGGGTATGTCAAAGACAGATGCAGATTTAATATCTTGGCTTGTAAAGAAACATCTTATAATGTCATCTATTTCCCAAAAAAAAGACATTGGTGATCCCAATACAGTTAATGAATTTGCTTCAGTAGTTGAATCAAGTGAAAAATTAGATTATTTATATCTTCTCACAATTAATGATATCAGAGCTACAAATCCTGCTCTTTGGAATGGCTGGAAGCATCTTTTATTGAAAGACCTTTATTTATTGACGAGATCAAAGATTAATAAAGAACCTATGAAAGCATCATCTCAGATTTCAATAGAAAGACAAAAAAATGTATTCGATAGCCTTGATACTAAGGAAGAAAAAGAATTTATAACGCATCATTTTAAAAATTTTGAAGACAATTATTTCAATAAAAATTCGTCGAGTTCTCTATTATGGCAATCAAAATTAATACTAAAAAATAAAAATAAAGAATTTGTTATTGGCTGCAAGCAAAAATTTAACGAACTCATAGAGATATTTGTAAAAGTTGATGATTCTCCAGGCTTATTTTATAAATTAGTTAATATATTTGATCGTGCAGGACTTGAAATTATTGACGCAAGTATCTTTACATCAAAAGATAATCAATTTGCAGCAAATACATTTATTACAAAGTTTTCTCGGCAAGACAGAGTTCTTAACAAATCAGAATTAATTGAATTATCTTCTAAAATTGAAAAAAACTTTCATGCAGTTGATCAAATTACCGAAAGAAGAAAAGTTAAGAAAAAAAATGCTAAATTTGAAAAAATTGTAAAAATAGATGTGTCCATAGATATAAATAAAAATAGGAACCTAATAACAGTTGAAACGGTTGACAGTTCCGGTTTACTAGCTAATATTTCAAAAGTATTTTTTGAAAATGATGTCTCAATTTACTCTGCAAGAATCAATACACTGGGTGAAAGAGTTGAAGACACTTTTGAAATTGAAAATTTCAATAAAAAGTTAGTTCCAAATTACAAAATTAAAAAAATTATTTCAGAATTAAAAAAAGTGGTTTAAAGAAAATGAAAATTCATGGAGAAGGCATTGCAAATAAGTCTGAATCTGGACAGATACTTGACGTATATTTTCCAAATATAGAATTTGATAATCAAAAGACAGAATTTAAAACTATTAAAATTACTTCTAATGCTCAAGAAATTATTATGCTTGATTGGTCAAAAAATGATTTAGATGAACCAATTAAGAATGCTGCAGATGCATATTTTAAATTACATTTAATTTCTAACAGGTTTGTATTACCGAACACTGTAAATCTAGATGGGTTATTTGAATGCTTGCCAAATGTAGTATGGACAAATAAAGGACCTATTTCTATTGATGAAATAGAATTAAGATTGAAAGAATCGAAATCTGGAAAGAATGATTTATATATAAGATCCATAGATAAATTTCCATGTCTTACTGATTATGTTGTTCCAAAGAAAGTTAGAATTGCTGATGCAAGCAGAGTGAGGCTTGGAGCATATTTGAGTGCTGGAACAACAGTAATGCACGAAGGATTCATTAATTTTAATGCTGGGACCTTGGGTAAAGCGATGATTGAAGGAAGAGTTTCAGCTGGAGTAGTAATTGGTAATAACTCTGATTTAGGAGGTGGTGCCAGCACCATGGGTACTCTTTCAGGAGGCAATGATACAAAAATATCTATTGGAGAAAATTGCCTTATTGGTGCAAATGCAGGAGTAGGCATTTCGTTAGGTNATAATTGTATTGTTGAAGCAGGTTTATACATTACTGCTGGAACTAAAATCAATGTAACTAAAGATAAAAATGAATCGCCACAGATTGTCAAAGCACGAGATTTATCTGGTAAGTCAAACCTTCTTTTCATTAGGGATTCTTTGACTGGAATGGTCATGGCTAAACCAAATCAAAAAAAATCTAATTTAAATAAAGAACTGCACTCAAATGATTGATTTTCTTCAACAACTTATAAGAATTAAATCGCTTTCTCCAAATGATGAAGGTTGTTTTGATCTTATTGAAAAAGAATTAAAGGAATTGAATTTTAAATGCGAACGAATTAATTATCAGAACGTAGAAAATTTGTATGCAACGATAGGAGATTCTGGAAAACTTTTTTGTTTTCTTGGGCATACCGATGTAGTTCCAAGTGGGCCTGAAGATAAATGGAAATACCCACCCTTCTCAGCAACAATTGAGCAAGATATTCTATATGGTAGAGGAACAGCGGATATGAAATCATCTGTCGCTGTTTTTATGGAAAGTGCAAAAGAATTTCTAAAGACCATAGAAAAGCTTAATTTCAGATTAGCAATATTACTAACATCTAATGAAGAAGGTAATTCTAAAGATGGATTTATCGATAAGATTGTTGAAAAAATGATAGATGATGATGAGCATATTGATTTTTGCCTTGTTGGGGAACCAACATCTAGTAAGAAAGTTGCTGATTGTGCAAGAGTAGGAAGGCGAGGATCACTCGGAGGTAAATTAAAAATTTTTGGTAAGCAAGGACACATAGCCTATCCCGAAAATGTTATCAATCCAATATTTTTATCAAGTGACTTAATTACAAAACTAAAAAACAAAAAATGGGATAATGGGAATGATATTTTTGATCCAACAAGCTTTCAAATTTCTAATATAAGTTCTGGAACTGGTGCTCATAATGTTGTCCCTGGCAATCTTGAAATAATATTTAATTTCAGGTTTTCGACTGAATCATCTGAACAAAGCTTAAAAGCTGATTTTGAATCGATAATCAATGATCTTGGTATAAATTATGAATGTGAATGGGATCTTAACGGAGATCCTTATTTAACAGAAGAAAATTTCTTCAAGGATATAGTCTGTTCCTCTGTTGAAGAGATAACAGGATATCTTCCAGAATTGAATGCTAAAGGTGGAACTTCAGATGGACGATTTGTAGCAAAAATGAATACTGAAATTGTTGAATTAGGGCCTGTTAACCAGTCTATTCACCAAGTTGATGAGCATGTAAAAATTAGTGATTTATGGAAATTAAANGATATTTATAAAAATATCCTAGTAAATCTTAATCAAAATCTTTAGATTTTTTCTTTCTATTATATTTTGTCTTATCTTTATGAGTTTTTGGTTTGTGAAACTTATCCATGTTTTTTTTAACAGGATCTTTTTTTTTAATTCGCGCCATGCATCAGCTTTTTGAGAAGAGGTGTAATTATTGCTAAGAATATTCCACAACCTATTGCGATTAGTCCAACATCAGTATAAACATCCATGAAAGCTTGTTTTTGAGCTAGATTAAAAACATCGCTTGCCTCTCCTGAAGACTCTGATGCAGTTGCTCTAGCAATTAATCCAGCTACATAGTTTCCAGCTGCAGAAGCAAAAAACCACATTCCCATCATAAAACCAACAATTCTCTGAGGAGATAATTTGGTAACGGATGAAAGTCCAACAGGAGACAAGCAAAGCTCTCCTAGGGTATGCAACAGATATATTAGTATTATCCAAAATACGCCTGTTTGAAGTCCCTCAGATGATTTCATGCCATAAACTAGAGCTAAAAATCCTAATCCAACAAAAACAATACCAATTGAGAACTTGATTGGTGTAGATGGTTCCATATTTCTTTTTGCAAGAGCTATCCATAAAAGAGCAAAAAGAGGAGCTATTGTAAATATAAATCCAGCATTTAGAGATTGAAACATAGATGCTGGGACTTCCCAACCAAAAATTACTCTATCAACACCTCTATCAGTAAGAATGTTTAATGAAGATCCTGCCTGTTCAAATAAAGCCCAAAATATCAGTGAAAATAATATTAAAATCCCCACAACTATTAATCTGTCTCTTTCTTCAGGAGCACATTTTAATAGAGCATAAAATAACCATGCGCCAATAAAAATGACTCCAAAGCCTCCTAATAATTGCCCCACCAACTGTGAATTTTGAACTAAAAACCATGTTATTAAGACCATCACAACACCAGAAATATATGCCCAATTTTCATATGAAATTCCGTTAATCTTTGTCATATATTTGTTTGATGGTGGCTCTGCTAAGCCCTCAAGATATTTTTGTCCCCATAAAAATATAATTAATCCCAGCAACATACCAATTCCAGCAGCTCCAAAACCATATGCCCAACCAATTTCTTCTCCTAAGTATCCGCAAAGGAGTGTCGCAGTAAAAGCACCAATATTTATACCCATATAAAAAATTGTAAAGCCCGAATCTCTTCTTGGGTCTCCTTCTTCATACAAAGCTCCAACCATTGTTGAAATGTTTGGTTTTAAAAAACCTACACCTGAAACTATTAAAGCTAACGAAAGATAAAAAACCTGTTCGCTGCTTTCTACTGTCATGCCTAAGTGTCCAAACACCAATAAAATGGCGCCATAAGTTACAGCTTTCTTTGATCCTAAAATTTGATCAGCTAACATTCCTCCAAAAACTGGCATTATGTAAACTAAAGATGTGTAAGCTCCATAGATTAAATAACTTGTTGTGTCAGTAAATTCCCAATGCTTTGTTAGGTAAAGTATCAGAAGTGCTCTCATTCCATAATAAGAGAATCTTTCCCACATTTCTGTTGCAAAACATACAAATAAACCTTTGGGATGTCCAAGAAAATCTGAAGTAGAACTCATAATAATTTATTTTTTTTTATAATTTAGTACTATACCAAAATGTCTGAAAATTCACATAAAGTATTTCCTCTTAAAAGAATAGCTGCGGCCATATACGATTTATTATTATTACTTGGTGTATGGTTTGCATCAGGATCAATAGCTGTATGGATAAATGGAGGTATTATTGAGAGTAAATGGATTGGTCCATTGATTGTATTTTTAAGCACATGGATTTTTTATGGATATTTTTGGACACATGGCGGCAAAACACTTGGAATGGCGGTCTGGAAATTTGAAATTTACAGTCTCGATAAAAAACCAGTAACCTTTTATCAGATATCAATTAGGTACTTTTGTAACCTTTTAACATTTTTTTTATTTGGGCTCCCATTAGTCTTAATTTATTTTACAAAAAACAATCTTTCACTAAGTGACATCATTTCAAAAACAACGTATCAGAAAATTTAAATTTTCCGATAAGAGTTAATTGCAAGCAACGCCAAAAAAATAGATGGGATCATTACTCCAATTAAAACTGGCAAGTTAAATGAAATAAATATCCCAATTGATAAATCCTGCATAAGCTTATAGACAAAGGCACCAAAAACAGAAATTGTAATTCTTGCCCCAATGTTTAAATCTCTTAGTGAACCAAATATCAGTGACCCAAAATATGCAATTAATGCAAAAATAGATAGTGGAATAAGTACTACTTTATATAAAGCTTTATCAATGTGCTGTTTGAAAAGAATATCATCCTCAAGTTTGCTTTCGATAAATAATTTTTTTAAATAATAGAGTTCTGAAATATTTTCGTTTTGAATATTTTTTATCGAAATTCTTGATTGTATTGGAATAACAAAATTTACTTGCTGATCATTACCAAATACTATTTTAGTATCATCAATCTTAGCTAATTTTGACTCAAAAACATTTATTTCCTTATCATCAATCAACTTTATTAGTTTTGCATTAAAAATATTATCTTCAATAATATCTTGATAACCTAAAAATAAATCATTTTGATTTATCCATTTGTTCTCATTAGAGGCTATTACTTTTTCTAGTAGAACATTCTTGTTAATTTCTGCATTTATATATGACTTTTTGAATATAACTTCATCAAATAATATAAGTAAAGTTGCTAATAATATTGGCCCAATAGAACTTATTAAAATTATTTTAAACGGCGACTTTCCAGCAGATCTAAGAACATTTAAATTACCTTCTTGATGAGAAATTGCCAATGCAATCATGACTCCCAATAAGCATGCCCCCTCAACAAAATCGATTAGTCTATGCGGCATTGACTGAAAAACATAAACTAAAATGCTAGTGAAAGTATATCTTTCTGAAATATTCTCCAATTCAGAAATTAAAGAGAATATAGAATCAAGTATTCCAAATAATATTAAAATGGATATTGAGAAAACAAATGATCTCTTTATTAAATATAAATTAAAAATACCCATTAACTTACAATCCATACAAAGAGAAAAATAATAAAAATTATCAGCATTATTCTTGGAAAATAACCTTTTTTGAAAATAATGTTTGGTTTTAAAAAATCTTGCCAAAAAAGACCAAACAACCCTATCAAAAGAAATAACAAGTGAGTCAGCCAAATATAGTATTGCGAAAGCGAATTGTCCCCATCAATGAGATCTCTGGTTAAAATAAGCAAACTCAAATAAAAAATATAAATGGCTATTGCAGGAAAAAATACTGATAATCTTCCCTGCCTAGGTTCAACTTTTGAAATACTAATACCAATAAGTAACAGAATAAAGATTGTGATTGGAATTGAAATATTCCAAAGAAACTCGGATTTAGAGGACTTAAGAGAATAATCAAAAAGTTTTGAAAGTGATAAACCACTTAAAGAGGAAGTATCATTATCTATTGGTATTTTAAGTTTTCCAAAATCTGAAGTTATTTGATTTTTTGATTCAAAGATTCCTTGATGCAACTTTCCATCCTCAAATTTAAGATCTAATTCTGCTCCATGATTCTGAAACGTCATACTGTCAGAAAGAATTAGTGAAGATGAATCTCCATCAGACAAGAAAATTGTAACTCCTTCAAGAACATCGTCATTTTTTTTATCAGAGTAAATGAAGCCATCACCTTCATTAAACATAAAAATTTTATTTGGTTTGATAGATTCAAATTGATCTTGAAAAGAGTCAACTGAAAGCATGTCTTTTGAAAGTTCCTTTGTATATGGTGCTACGAACAAACTTAATATTAATGTGGAAAAAAAGAATGCAATTGCTTGAGGAAATAAAAACTTCAAAAGATTGTTTTTTGACAAGCCAGCAGAAAAATAACCATATATTTCATTTTCTGCATACATTCTTGAAATTGTCACAACTACACCAAGAAAAAATGAAAAAGGTATTAGTAAGGTAATGAAATCTGGAAACCTAAGAACAACAACTTTTAATATTATATTTGGGTCCAATAGGCCCTCAGANGCCTGCTCAAAATATCCAACAAATCTTGATCCAATAACTAAAAAAAAGAAAATGAATAATATGGCGACACTCGATTTTAAAACCTCAATATTCAAACTTTTTGAAAGAATATTTTTTTTATACATGCCTTGTGAAGTATGATGCATTACAATATTTATCTTATCAGTAAATACTATTACAGGAGAACTTAAATGGCATATAAAGTTTTAAATAACGTTTCAGTAAAAGATGTAACTTCGTCTGATTTACTATCTCTTAAAACAGATTTATTAGTAATTGTGATAAATAAAAACACCAAGGATAAAGTTGTTAATCAACTTGCAAAAGATGTTTCGTCACATTTAAAAGAATCTGGAAGCTCAGTATTGGTTCCAAATGCTAAATCATTTAACGCTAAGAATGTACTTTTAGTAAAAGGATTCCAGGATAGTGATCAAATTCACAAATTAATCTCAATGTATCAATCAATAGCACAAAAAGGCAATCAGTTAAAAGCCAAAGATATTTCAATAATGCCAGGGACGGTTTATCCAAAAGGTAAGTGTGAGATGTGGCTAATTGAAATGGTAGCTAAAACTATTGAATCAAACGTCTATATTTTTTCTGAAACATGCAATAAAACTGCAAAAAAACCAAGTGTTAAAAAGCTTAACATTCTAGTATCTTCTCTTACAAAATCTGATTTGATAAAAGCCAAAAACGCTGCAAAAAAAGGATACGCAATTGGTGAGGGAGTAAATAGTGCCAAATATTTGGGTGATCTGCCTGCTAATCATTGCACACCAAGAATCATTGAAAAGAAGGTAAAGGCAATGACAAAAGATTTTCCAAAGCTGAAAGTAAAATCATTCAATGAAAATCAAATGAAAAAAATGGGTATGGGTTCATTTTTAAGTGTCTCTAGAGGAAGTGAAGAGCCTGCAAGAATGATGGTAATTGAATATAAAGGTGGTAAATCATCAGAGAAACCAGTTGCTTTAGTAGGAAAAGGGGTAACTTTTGACACTGGTGGAGTTTCAATAAAACCTAGTCCTGCAATGGATGAAATGAAATGGGATATGTGTGGTGCAGCAACAGTATTTGGTGTCATGTCAATGCTTGCAAGACTAAATGCCAATGTAAACGTTGTTGGAATTATGGGTTGTGCTGAAAATATGTGTTCATCAAAGGCTACAAAACCAGGTGATGTTGTCACTTCAATGTCTGGACAAACTATTGAGATACTAAATACTGATGCTGAAGGACGACTTATTCTTGCTGACTGTTTAACTTATGTTGGAAAGTATAAGCCATCACATGTAATTGATATGGCCACATTAACAGGTGCAGTTGTAATTGCTCTTGGAAGACATGCCAGCGGTGTAATGACAAATGATCAACATCTTGCAGATATGATCATTGAATCTGGTGAAGAGTCTGGAGACAGAGCATGGCAATTACCTTTATGGGATGAACATCAATCATGTACAAATACAAAATATGCAGATTTAGCTAATATTGGAGGTGGAAGAGAAGCAGGCACTATTCACGCTGCTGCATTCCTTTCTAAGTTTACCAAAGATTATAAGTGGGCTCATATTGATATTGCTGCCACCGCATCCTACAGCACGCCTGTGAAAGCTGGAACTGGAAGGCCTGTTCCACTTATTAGTGAACTTCTTCTAAGTAAAAGATTGAAATAAAAACTAAGGCCATATGGATAAACAATACAATCCTATTGAAGTTGAGGAAAAATGGGTAAAAATATGGTCAAAAAGAAAAGTTTCAAATAAAGAATCTAAAGAATCTTTTTCACAGGTAATACCCCCGCCAAATGTTACTGGCACACTCCACATGGGACATAGTTTCCAATACTCAATTATGGACTTCTATACTAGATTTAATCATATGAAAGGCAAAGACTCATATTGGCAAGTTGGGAGTGATCATGCAGGAATAGCAACTCAAATGGTTGTAGAGAACAATCTTTCAAAAAATAATATAACAAGAAAAGATCTGGGTAGAGAAAAATTTATAAAAGAAGTTTGGTCATGGAAAGACTATTCTGAAAAAAATATCACTGCACAAATTAAGAGGCTGGGCTGTACCGTTGATTGGGATAAATATAGATTTACTCTTGATGACGGATGTAATGACGCTGTAATAAAAGCTTTTGTAGAATTATATAGAAAAGACAAAGTTTATAGAGGTTATAGACTCGTAAACTGGGATCCTTCACTTAAAACAGCTGTTTCAGATCTTGAAGTTATTAGGCAAGAAAAAGACGGAATAATTTGGCACATAAAGTACCCTATTGAAGATAGTCAAGATTTTGTGATTGTTGCTACAACAAGACCTGAGACAATGTTTGGAGACATGGCTGTTGCAGTAAATCCAGAGGATAAAAGATATAAAGATTTAATTGGTAAAAAAATAATATTGCCTTTTGTAGGTAGAAAAATACCGATTATTGCTGATAAATATGTTGATATGGATTTTGGTACAGGATGCCTAAAAATTACACCCGCTCATGATTTTAATGACTATGAAATTGGAAAAAAATATTGTTTGCATGAAATTAATGGAGAAGTATTCACTTCAAAAGATGCTGATAAATTTCAACCAATTAACATATTCAATGAAGATGCATGGTCCAACAAAAATGTACCTAAGCCTTTTCAAAACCTTGACCGATTTAAAGTAAGAAAACTTGTTCTCGAAAAATTAAATGAAAAGGAATTATTGTTGAAAGAAGAAAAGCATCCCATCAGTGTTCCAAGAGGTGAAAGATCTAATATTGTAATTGAGCCAAGATTAAGTAATCAGTGGTATGTAAAAACTTCTGAGATGGCAAAAAAAGCCAATGATGCCGTTAATAATGGTGAAGTAAAATTTCATCCTAATAATTGGATAAAAACTTATTTTAATTGGATGGATAACATTGAAGATTGGTGCATAAGCCGTCAAATTTGGTGGGGTCATAGAATACCTGCTTGGTATGACAATGAAAATAATATATATGTTGGTTTCGATGAAACAGAAGTTAGAGAATACTATGATCTTGACAATAGAAAATTATCACAAGATGAGGATGTTCTTGATACCTGGTTTTCTTCAAGTTTATGGCCATTTTCATCGTTGGGTTGGCCAAATGATTCAGAAGACTTAAAAAAACATTTTCCAACTTCTCTATTAGTCACTGGATTTGACATAATATTTTTCTGGGTAGCAAGAATGATCATGATGAGTATTGAATTTACTAATAAAATACCTTTCAAAGATGTTTATGTAACGGGTTTAATAAGAGATGAAAATGGTCAAAAGATGTCTAAATCGAAGGGAAATATCATAGATCCATTAGATTTAGTATATGGAATATCTCAAGATGAATTAGTTGATAAGAGAACAGCCAATCTGATGCAAGAAGGATTAGCTGAGAAAATTGAAAAGAAAACTAGAAATCAATTTCCTAAGGGCATTGAGTCTTATGGAACTGATGCCTTAAGAATGGCATTCTTTTCAATGGCTACGCATACAAAAGATATCAGTTTTGAGTTTGGTAGACTTAAAGGTTTTAGAAATTTTTGTAACAAAATATGGAATGCTGCAAGGTTTATTGATGGTTATCCAATTGAAAAAGAAATATTTGATGCAGAAAATGATATAGACAAATGGATATATGATGAATTTCGAAAGACCAAGGAACAAATTAATAAAAATATAATTGAATACAGACTAGATTTCGCTGTTAATGAGATATATGAGTTTTTTTGGAGTAAATTTTGTGATGTTTATATTGAAGAATGTAAGAATTCAGGTAATACAGCCAACCTAAGGCCGCTTCTCAATGAAATCTTGCATGTTATGCACCCTTTTGCTCCTTTTATAACAGAGGAAATAAGTGATTTGTTGTTTAATAAAAGTATCATTAGCTAGGTAAGATAAACATTTGTATATGATCAATGTCATCTTCGAGATAGACATCACCTCTTGAGGTAAATCCGAGGTTTTCATAAAATTTTTCCAGCCTGTATTGTGCAGAAATAACAATTTCGTGATTTGGAAATTTTTTAAATAAGAAGCTCTTTCCAAGGTTTGTTATATCTTTTCCTAAATTCAAATTTCTAAAATCTTTTTTTACAACTATTCTTCCAATTGATGAACCTTCATATTTAATCTTTGGTTTAAATGCTCTCAGGTATGCTACTAAATCATTTTCTTTATAACCAAGTAAATGGAATGCATCTTGGTCAGAATAATCAGCGTCAATATATGGGCAATTCTGTTCATATACAAAAACTTCTTGTCTTAAATTAATAATTGCATAAAGCTCATCAATAGATAAATCCATATAATCCTTCCAAATGTAATTAATATTTGTATTCATAAAAGAAAATTTTTAATGTTCTTGTTTTGTTTAAATGCATACTATAATGTTTCACATTTTCTCATAGATAGTAAAAATATATGAAAACAATTTATGATTTTTCTGTTAAAGATTCAGAACTAAATGAAGTTTCTTTGACAAGATTTAAAGATAAGGTGCTACTAATTGTAAATGTTGCAAGTTATTGTGGTTTAACTTATCAATATGAAGGTATCGAAAACCTTTATAAAAAATATAAAGAATCAGGTTTTGAAGTGCTTGCATTCCCATGCAATCAATTTGCACTTCAGGAACCCGGCACTAATGAAGAAATCAGAAATTTTTGTGAGACAAAGTATGCGATTACTTTTGAAATTTTTAACAAAATACATGTTAATGGTTCAAAATCTGATCCGCTTTATAAGTTTTTAAAAAATAAAATGCCAGGTGTGGCTGGAACATCACAAATTAAATGGAACTTTACTAAATTTTTAATTTCTAAAAATGGAGATGTCGTTAAACGCTTTAGCCCACAAACTGAGGCAAATGAAATTGAATCAAGCATAATAGAATTACTTTAGTTTAAATATCTAAACTCATGAGAACGGCATCGTCAGGACTGTCACCAGAATAGTAATTTGTCCTGATTGCATCTTTAATAAATTTAAATTTACTGTAGAAATTAATNGCTACTTTNTTTTTAGATCTGACCTCTAAATATATTTTTTTTGCTCCAAGTACTTTNGATTGATTTATCATTGTCTTCAACAAAATACTACCAGCTCCAGATCTCTGATGATTTTTTTCAACAGCAATGCTAAGTAAATGGCTTTCTTTTTTAATATGCGAAAATATTATAAATCCAACAATCCTTTTATTGTATTTACAAACTAATGATTTGTGACCAACTTCGAATGAAGAGAAAAAGTTTTCTTTTGACCAAGGCGTTGGATTTGTTGTTTTTTCGATTTCATATGCTTCTTTTAAGTCTGATTGACTCATAAGTGAAATTTCATACATTTTTATAAATCTAATTTTTTCTTTATATCTTTCCAAAGATTTGCTTTTAAATTTTTTTGAAGCATAAGTTGATTTACAGATGGTGAATAAATTACCTCGCAATCAAAAGAAAGATTATAAGAAATTTTTCCAAAAACTATTGCTAATTTAATATCATTAAAACTTGAAATCTTTTGTTGTAATGACTCTTGAGAATCAAAAAAAGCATTTTCAAAAATTTCTTCTCCTTGATCAAGTTTTGTTGATGTTAATACTGCTTTTATAAGATCTTGCTGCTCTCTAACAAAGTTTTCAAAAGGCTTATCAAATATTGCTAATATTTTACCTTTTAAGAAATAGTGATAAGTTTTTTGAGAAATAATTTTTCCTTGCGACCTTAATGAATATCTTTGAATTCCAATCTCTTTTAATATAAGGTTAGTTTTTATTTCTGGTGTGAGCATAAAAATATAATAACATTTAGTTAAAGAAGAATGGATAATCCAACAGACAAATATTCTGCTTTTCAGCCAATTAGTCTTCAAAATAGGAAATGGCCTGAAAAAGTATTAAAAGAAGCACCTATTTGGTGCTCTGTAGACTTGCGTGATGGCAATCAGGCATTGATCGAGCCGATGGGATCAGAGCGAAAAAATAGAATGTTTGCTTTACTTTGTAAACTAGGTTTTAAGGAAATTGAAGTTGGTTTTCCGTCAGCGTCACAAACTGACTTTGATTTTGTTAGAGATCTAATCGAGAACAAAAAAATTCCTAGTGATGTAAAAATACAGGTTTTAACTCAAGCTAGAGAAGAATTAATTAGAAAAACTTTTGAATCTCTCCGTGGGTCAAAACAAGCTATTGTTCATTTCTATAATTCAACCTCAACTTTACAGAGAAGAGTAGTGTTTGACCAAGATAAAGAAGGTATAAAAAAAATTGCACTTGATGCGGCAATATTAATTAAAGATTTAGCTGAGGAAAATCCTGATACTGAATGGACATTTGAGTACTCACCTGAAAGCTTTACAGGAACTGAATTAGATTATGCAAGAGATGTTTGTGATGAAGTTGTCGATATATTAAAAACAGCATCTAAAAATAAAATTATTATAAACCTTCCAGCAACTGTCGAAATGTCTACTCCAAATATATATGGCGATCAAATTGAATGGATGAATGAAAATCTTAAAAATAGAAAAAATATTTGTTTAAGTCTTCATCCTCATAATGATAGAGGAACTGCAGTAGCAGCATCTGAATTTGGACTTATGGCCGGTGCAGATAGGATTGAAGGTACGCTTTTTGGGAATGGTGAGAGAACTGGAAATGTTGACGTTGTTACTATTGCATTAAATATGCTTACTCAAGGCATAGATCCAAAATTAGACTTCTCTAACATTAATTCAGTTATGAGAGAGGTTGAATATTGTAATCAACTTCCAGTTCATCCAAGACATCCCTATGCAGGAGACTTAGTTTTTACTGCATTTTCTGGTTCTCACCAAGATGCTATCAAGAAAGGTTTTAATGCTATGAAAAGCTCAAATGATCCTAAATGGCAGGTTCCATATTTACCTATAGACCCAGCAGACTTGGGCAGAAATTATGAAGCAGTTGTAAGAATTAATTCTCAATCGGGCAAAGGTGGCGTAGCTTTTCTTTTGGAAAAAGATCACGGAGTCTCATTGCCAAGAAGATTACAAATTAGTTTAAGTCAAAAGATACAAAAACTTGCTGATGATACTGGTAAAGAAATATCTAGTACTCAAATATGGGATATATTTGAAAACAATTATCTTAAAGCTAAAAATAATTACTCATATATTAAACATGAATCTTCAACGAAAGATGATATTCATTCTTTATCTTTGATCATGAAGATGGGAAGTTCAAAAGAGGAAATTTCAGGATCTGGAAATGGTCCCATAGATTCTTTTATAAATGGTTTATCTAAGAAGATCGGAATAAATATAAAGGTAGCTGATTATCATCAATCTGCAATATCTTCAGGTTCAGATGCAAAAGCAGCTGCTTATATTGAGTTAGAACAAGACGGAAAAACATTTTGGGGCGTTGGTATTCATCCAAATACAACGAGAGCGTCATTTGATGCAATAATCGTAGGTCTTAGTAAGCTTTTGAATACTTAATCAAAATTGGGTTCTCTTTTTTCAAGAAATGCTTTCACAGCTTCTCTATTTTGATCACTCACAGTGAGTTCATTCTGAATTTCAGCTTCATTACTGAAAGTATCCCAATAGCTCATGGCCAAAGACTCACGCATCAATCTTTTAGTATGATTTAACGATTGTGATGATCTTTTTGCCAATTGGTTTGCCCAATCTAATGTTATCTGTTCTAACTGATCAGAAGGGACAACTTTATTAGCGATGCCATATTTTAAACAGTCTGATGCTAATATTTTTTTTGCTTCAATTGCATGTTCATAGGCTTTTGCATATCCCATAAACTTAGGCAGAAACCATGATAAACCTCCGTCAGGCACCAACGCGATATTGCTAAATACTGATAAAAGATATGAATCCTCAGACATTACTCTTAAATCACATGACATTGCCAAGGCTGCTCCAATACCTGCAGCAGGTCCTGGAACTGATGCTATAACAGGCTTCGGCATATTTATGATATTTTCAAATGAAGGCTTATACCCTCTGATTAAAGCATCTTTTGATCCAGACCAACTAGCTTTCCTTTCACTTAAATCAGCACCTGCAGAAAAGCCTCTGCCCGCACCAGTTAGAATAACTACTTTGACAGAATCATCATTCATTACGTTCTCAGTTGCTTTCTGTAAATCCCATACCAATTGCTCATTAACAGCATTTAACATATCTGGTCTATTAAGCATTATTGTTGAAACTTTTCCTTGATTTAAAACTTGTATAGTTTCTAAATTCATTTTTCTCTCCTTTACTCTTTTGTCGATATCAAAATTTTGCCATCTTCAAATGTTATTTTACCTGCTAGCTGTTCTTTGTCAGCTCTTGACCAACTTACAATTGATTTTGAGGTTGGATTTGAATGTATAAAAGTTTTAATTACTTCTTCTAATACCTTTGAGCTAGGCATAGATATACCCTCTTCCTTAATTGCATGGCGTAATACCTCTTTAATAATCTCGGTATCAAGTTTCATTAATTCATCTTTGTTAATTTTATTCTTTACTAAATCTTTATAATTGTTTTTTAACAGATTCGAAAAATTCGTATTTCTTTCTTCAATCAGTTGAGAGGTTTTAAAAACACGTTTAGAAAAATCATTCCATCTTTCATTTAAAACAGGAAATATTTCATTTCTTAAAAAATTTCTATCAAATGAATTATCGATATTTGAACTGTCTTGAATATATTTTATTTTATTTAATTCCAAATATTGCATTATGTCTTTCTTAGAGATATTCAAAAATGGTCTAATCACATATCCTTTCCCAAGGTTTCTTTTTTTATGTGGTCCTTGCAAGCCATCAATACCAGTTCCTCTTAACAATCTTAAAAAAATTGTTTCAGTGACATCATCTGAATGATGAGCGGTGAGAAGTTGATCATTATGATCTAAATATTTTTCAAAAATTCTATATCTCTCATTTCTTGCTGATGCTTCAGTGCCGCCTCCAGAAGGAATTATATTTGTTGATTCATTAATAAAATTAATTTTTAGATCTTTGCATGTTTCTTTACAATGCACTTCCCAATCATTGCTATTTTTTGAAATATTATGATTAATATGAATGGCACTTAAATCTAAATTATATTCTGAGCAAATCTTACTTAGAAAGTAAAGTAAAGCTGAGGAATCAGGCCCGCCACTGTAGCCAATAAAAATTTTTTTATCAAAATCAAGGGTACTTTTAAGTTCTTCTATAGATAACAATTTATGTGCCAACACTTAAAATTCTTTCGTATCTTCTTTCTAATAAGTCTTCAATGGACATCTGATTCAAAATTGACAAATTTCTTATTAATGAACCTTTTATGTTTTCAGATATTAAGTCGTAGTCTCTATGTGCTCCCCCAAGTGGCTCTTGAATAATTTCATCAACAATCTTTATTTTTTTAAGTTCGTTGGATGAAACTTTCATGGCTTCAGCTGCATCTGGAGCTTTTTCAGATGATCGCCAAATAATTGAAGCACATGCTTCAGGCGAAGCTACTGAATAAATAGCATACTCAAGCATAGAAAGATGATCTCCAACACTGATTGCAAGAGCGCCACCAGATCCTCCTTCTCCAGTGACAACAACTATAATCGGAGTCTTAAGCTCTGACATAGTGGCTAAATTTCTAGCAATTGCCTCACTTTGACATCTTTCTTCACCCTCTACTCCCGGATAGGCTCCAGCAGTGTCTACAAATGTTATGACTGGCAACGAAAATTGTTCAGCCAAAAGCATTAATCTCTTAGCTTTTCTGTATCCTTCAGGGTTAGTCATGCCAAAATTTCTTTTAACTTTTTCATCTGTATCTCTACCTTTTTCATGCCCAATTGCCATAACTGGCATGTTTTCTAACATACCTATACCTCCAATAATAGAAGCGTCGTCTCCAAATTGCCTGTCACCATGCAGTTCATCAAAATCATCAAAGATTCTAGCTATGAAATCTGATGTGTGAGGTCTATTAGGATGTCTTGCAACTTGAACAATTTGCCATGTGTCGAGTTTAGAATAAATCTTTTTTGTGAGTGCTTTGTTTTCTTTTTCTAAGTTTAGAATTTCATCATTTAATGCAGGCGAATCGACAGCAGCAGTTCTTAAAGCACTAAGCTTTTGTGCTAATTCTTTGATAGGCTCTTCAAAATTTAAAAACTTTTCGTCATCCATAAATTGTTATATTTGGTAATTGTTATATCTGAATTACATCCTTTCCAAAGATTTCTTCCAAATAGAACAAATTTTCAAGAGTTGGCTTAAATTTATACTCATCTCCAAGCTCTATTATAGCCTCTGATTCATTTGTTTGAACTTTAAGATTTATGCCACATGTACCTTCTTTCCAAAAAATATTTTCAATAAGTTCTAATTTTTCAGAAAAATCATCTAAGGTTATCGAATCTGACTTCATAGTATCAATTAAAATTTCTTTTGTTTTCTTAGATAATTCTTCGTCGATACTTTTTACTTCTTTTACTCTCATTCTGAACATTAAGGCACCAAGATCATTTGATCTATAGTCATCAACCTCAACTGAACCTTTTAATGACAAAATTGATCCTTCTTTAAGAAGATTATGACAATTTTCTAAAACTTCACTTGAAATTATTCCATCCATAACTCCACTNCCATCATCAAAGTTTATGAATGTAAGAGGCATACCTTTTCGATCTTTGATTTGTCTAACACTGTTTACTAGACAAACTAATGACGATTTTTTTATATCAGTATTTAAATCAGAAATTCTGTTTGTTCTTATTTTTTTAATTTTGTTATCAATGGCTATCACAGGATGNCCAGAAAGATAGTAACCCAGAGATTTTTTTTCAAATTCAAGTTTTTCACTTAAAGTTAATTCTTGAATGTTTTTATATTTGTCATATGGATCAAAACTTTCATCAAAATTAGCAAAGAGGTCACCACTTTTTAAGTTTGATTGTCCATTTTGTATAGAGGCATCTTTCAGCATGTCTTCCACACATGCTATGGCAATACTTCTTGAAGGACTTAAACTATCAAATGCTCCTGATTGAGANAGTGCCTCTAGTGACTTTTTACCACCTAATTTAATGTCAACTTTTTTTGAAAAATCCCATAAGTCTCTAAACTTAAATTTATTTCTTGTTTCACATATGTGCTTAATAAACATGTCCGCTACGCCCTTTATAGCTCCAAGTCCGTATTCAATCTCATTATTTTTATTAACAACAAAACCTCTTCTACTATAGAGGATATTCGGTTTTAAAACCTTAATACCCATTCGGGAGCATTCTTGTGTTAAAGCATAAATTTTATCTGTATTACCAAGCTCAGATGACAGAACAGAAGCCATGAAATGCTCAGGATAATAGGTTTTTAGGTATGCTGTTTGGTAAGATATCAGCGCATAAGCTGCCGAGTGAGATTTATTAAATCCATATTCTGCAAATTGATTAATAAGATCAAAAATTTGTTCAGCATTTTTTTCCTTAATATTATTTTTAACGCATCCTTTTACAAAAATTTCTCTTTGTTCCTCCATTTCTTCTTTCTTTTTCTTTCCCATGGCCCTTCTTAGAATATCTGCTTGACCAAGAGAGAAACCAGCTAACACTCTTGCTGCTTCCATGACCTGTTCTTGATACACAATGACGCCATAAGTCTCTTCAAGCACTTCTTCTAAAAGCTCATGAGGATAAGTTACAGGACTAACACCGTGTTTTCGGTCAACAAATTCATCATGCATGCCTGAATTTAATGGGCCGGGTCTATAAAGTGCTAATAATGCAGTAATTTCCTCAAATTTTGTCGGTTTAAGCCTTTTTATTAGGTCTCTCATTCCTGATGACTCAAGTTGAAAAACAGCCATAGTCTTTCCAGATGCTAATAATTTAAAAACTTTTTCATCATTTAAAGGTATCGAATTGATATCAAACAATTCTTTTCCTTTTTTTTCTTTGTTAATTGATTTTACTGCTCTATCAATGACTGTTAATGTTCTCAATCCTAAAAAATCAAATTTCACTAATCCAATCTTCTCTACATCATCCTTATCATATTGAGTCATTACAGAGTCTGACTGGCGATCTACATAAACAGGGCAAAAATCAGATATGCTTCCAGGAGCTATCACAACTCCTCCAGCATGCTTTCCAACATTTCTAGCAATTCCCTCAAGTTTATATGAAAGATTCACAATTTCTCTTACCTCAGCATCATTTTTTATACTTTGAGCAAATATAGGTTGCTCAGATTCAGCTTTTTCTAAGGTCATACCAGGTGCAAAAGGTATCATCTTTGATATACGGTCTCCAAGTGCGTAGGGCTTACCCATTGCTCTAGCAACGTCTCTCACGACTGCCCTTGCAGCCATGGTACCAAATGTTGCTATTTGCGAAACTGCATCTGCTCCATACTTTTTACTAACGTAATCAATAACAAGATCTCTTTTTTCCATACAGAAGTCAACGTCAAAGTCGGGCATTGATAGTCTTTCAGGATTGAGAAATCTCTCAAATAATAGACCATGATCAATTGGATCCAAGGTTGTAATACCAAGAGAATATGCAACTAACGAGCCGGCACCCGAACCTCTTCCAGGTCCTACAGGTACATCATTGTTCTTTGACCATTGAATAAAATCATAAACGATTAAAAAATAACTCGAAAAGCCCATTTTCTTTATTTGATTTAACTCATAATCTAATCTTGATACATATTCTTCTTTTTTATTTTTATCAAAATCTTTAACTAACTCATTTAATCTTTTGTGGGATAAATCAGTAATGTAAGAGTCAAAATCATGTTCTTTAGGTACAGGATACTCTGGCAAGAAATATCCCTTTGTTTTAAGAGAGACATTACATTTTTTAGATATCTCATTAGTATTATCAATGAATGAAGAACTTTCTTTAAAAAGATTTATCATTTCTTCTGAAGATTTAAAATATTGCTGATCAGAGAATGATTTTTCTCTGTTTGGATCATTTAACGTTCTGCCTGTATTGATACAAACCTTTGTCTCATGAATTTCATAATCATTTTGAGTTGAAAATAAGACATCATTAGTAGCTACTATAGGAATTCCTTTTTTTATGGATAAAGGGAGTATATTTTTAATAAACTCTAACTCATCTTCTCTATTTGTTTTTTGAATTTCTAGTACAAAATCATCTTTAAAATATTTCGTAAATTGATCGATTTTATTTTCAGCATCAGATATATTATTTCTTCTCAGATATTCAAAAATGTGGCTGTTTTTTCCTCCAGAAATTACAACAATATCATTGTTTAATTCTGTTAAATCTTTGAATTGAATAATTGGAGATGAATATGAATAATTATTGTGAGCACTTGAGATAATTTTCATTAAATTTTTATGGCCATTATTAGTTTTGGCAAGGCATAAAAGTTCATGAGAATCCTCGTCACCGTCGAATATCACATTCAAAGAACATCCTGATATTGGCTTAATTCCAGCTAGTTCACATTTATCAAAAAATTTTACCAAGCCAAACATGTTAGATTTATCAGTCAAGGCAACAGAAGGTATAGATTTTTTTGATGCATTATCAACAATTTGATTAATGGTTAATAGGCCCTGTGAAATACTGTATTCAGAAGAAACTCTTAAATGAGAGAATGCACTCATCTTTTCAAGACCCCTTTAAATGTTCTTCTATGAATAGTCGAATGTCCATTAATCTCGAGCGCACTATAATGCTGTTTAGTTCCATAACCTTTGTTATTTTTAAAACCATAGACTGAGAATTTTTTATCAAATTTGTACATTAAGTTATCTCTATAAACTTTTGCGATTATTGATGCTGCACTTATTTGTTTAATCAGCGAATCGCCTCCAATAATAACCTCCATTTCTATGTCTAAATCAGGTTTATGAATACCATCGACAAGAATTTTTGTTGGCTTTATTGGCAAGTTAAGTATAGCTCTTTTCATCGCCAATAAAGAAGCATTAAGAATATTAAATTTATCTATTTCATTGTGAGATGCTGAACCTATAGCAAAATATGAATATTTTTTAATCTTATTTGAGAGTTCAATTCTTTTTTTTTCAGAAATTTTTTTTGAATCCTTTAAGCCTTCAATGTCTTTTTTTAAAATTACAGCCGCTGCAATAACTGGTCCTGCAATAGCTCCTCTACCAACTTCATCAACTCCAGCGATAATATTCTTCAAAGGTCTAGAATTGATTTAGCAGCATTTGCAAACCCTACTCCACAAAGTTTTTCCTTAATCTCACTTTGAATCTTATTCATTTGTGGAGTAATTTTAAAAATCTTATCAGCAGCTAGTAACAGATTTTTTTGATTACATTCATTTTGTACAAGTTCGGGAAAAACAGAATCTTCCAACAACAAATTTGGCAAACCTATATTTTGAACTTTTAGCATTCTAGAAATTATAAAATAATTTAAAGGATTAGTTTTGTAGCAAATTATTGGAGGACATCCAATAACAGCTGACTCCAAAGATGCAGTACCTGAGGTAACTATAGAAAATTCAGATATAGAAAGAAATTCATTTATCGCAAAGGGTTCTACAACGACATTTCTAAGAGAATTTGTCATTTCGTAAATTTTGTTAGCTAATTTATTGGTGCTTGCTGGAATCAAATAAGCTGTATCAGAATTTGGAATAGAATAATTTTCAATAAATTTTATATATGCTGGAAGCATATTTTTTATTTCTGATTCTCTACTTCCTGGAAGGATAGAAATATATTTTTTAGTATCATCAAGTGAATATTTATCTAATATATCTTTTCTAGAAGCTTTTTCTAGAGTCTTGAATGGGTGTCCTAAATGAATACTTTCATGATTAATATTTTTATAAAATTCATNTTCAAAATGAAACAAACAAAGTGTCAAATCTATAAATNTCTTTATTAACTTAGTTCTATTTTGCCTCCAAGCCCAAACAGATGGACTTACGAGTTGAATATTTTTACAAATATCTTTTTCCTTGAGAGATTTATGAATTTTTATATTAAAATCTGGAGAATCAATACCAATAAATAAATCAATTTTATTTTTTATAAAAGATTCTGTTAATTTTTTTCTTCTCATAGAAAGATTTCTATAATTAAGAATTGGGTCAACTATTCCCATTATTTGTAACTCTTCAAAATTAAATTGAGAATTTAATCCAAGATTTTCTAATTTCGGTCCACCAACACCAAGTAATTCAATATCTTTATGTTTTTTTAACTCGCTAATTAGGTGAGCTCCTAACGTATCTCCAGAGTGCTCACCACAAACAACTCCAATCTTTAGAGATCTATCTTTAATCACCTACCTGAGGATTCCTCTTTCAGATGCCTGGATTGACTTTATGAAATTCTCTATATGAATATCTTGAGTTTGCTCAAAAAGTGAACTTAATTCCAAAAGCGCTTCTTCAATTTTTAAATTTTTTCTATACACCAATTTATATGCTTTTTTGATATTGCTAATTGAGTCATCACTAATATTTTTTCTAGACATACCTACAGAATTTATTCCAATCACCCTTGCAGGATCAGAAGCTACTTTTACATATGCTGGGACATCCATTGTAATTGACGAATTCATACCTGCGAAGCAAAAATCACCTAGTTTACAGTGTTGATGAACAGTCGTAATTCCTCCAATAGTGACGTTATTTCCTACATGTACATGTCCTGCAAGTGCAGCAAGATTTGCAAAAATATTGTCATTTCCAACTATACAATCATGTGCAACATGAGCAAACGGCATAAATAAATTGTTTGATCCTATAGTAGTTACTGAATTGTCTTGAACTGTTCCTCTATGTACTGTGACTCCTTCTCTAAAAATATTATTATCACCAATAATTAGTTTTGTTTTTTCCCCTTTGAACTTTTTATCAGGAGTGTCATCTCCAATAGTTGAGAATTGATAAATACAATTATCTTTTCCAATTACTGTAGGGCCTTTAATGACTGCGTGGCTAATAATCTTTGAGCCACTTTCAATCTGTACATCCTCTCCAATTGTACAAAATGGACCAATTTGCACATCTTTAGCAATTTTTGCTGAAGGATCAATTATTGAGGTTGGGTGGATACTCATAAAGCTTTTCTATCTGCACATAATATAGTTGCTGTACATACTATGTCATTGTTAAGTTCAGCTCTGCAATCAAATTTCCATATTCCTCTTTTTTCATTTACGACTTTGCTAAACAAATCTATTGTATCTCCAGGTCTTACCCTCTTTCTAAATCTAACTTTATCAACTCCTGCCAAGACGTATATAGATCCTTCTTCAGGAGTTTTATTCATTATAGTGAATCCTAAAATGCCAGATGCTTGACCCAAGGCTTCGATGATTATAACTCCTGGAAAAATTGGATTTCCTGGAAAATGACCCTGTAAAAAATATTCGTCAGGTTTAATTAATTTTCTAGCATGGATAGTTTCATTCTCATCTATTTCTACCACTTCGTCTATAAAAAGAAATGGTTCTCGATGAGGAAGATATTTTTTAATATCATCTTGATTAAGAATCATTTTTTACCCTTATTTTTTATAAATATTGATGATTTTGCCCAGTCTTTATGATGCTGTGCTGGCATAATTCCAATATATTCTCCTGACTCACTAATGCTTTTGGTTATGAGCGTATGAGCTCCAACTTTTACATCTTTGCAAATTTCAAGATGTCCCAAAACTCCAGATAAGCCACCCATTTGAAAATTCTCACCTATCTTTGTTGAGCCAGCTATTGCGCATGAAGCAGCAATTGCAGAGTTTTTTCCAACTACTACATTATGAGCAATATGAACTTGATTATCAAAAATTACGCCATCATGAATTTCAGTGTTGTCAATTGCTCCTCTGTCAATTGTGCAATTTGCTCCAATTTCAACATTTTTTCCAATAACTAATCCTCCAAGTTGCTCTATTTTTACGTATCCATTTTTTGTAGGTGCAAAACCAAAGCCGTCTGAACCAAGCACAGACCCATGATGAATTATTGAGTTTTCAGATATTGTTACGTTTTTTACGATTGAGCAATTTGCATTAATTATTACGTTTGAACCTATATTACATCTAGGTCCAATATATACATTAGGGCCAATATATACATTTTTATCTATATTAGCCTCTTCAGATATAACAGCCGATGGATGGATTGTTGGAAAATTAATTTCGTCTTCACAAAAAAGGTTACTTATTTTTGCATATGCCAAATACGGATCTTCGCAAATTAAATAATTTTGATCGCTCTCTAAAGTAAAATCCTTAGATACGATTAATGCAGCTGCTTTTGATTCTTTTGAGTATTTCTTGTATTTATTATCAGTAACAAAAGATATAGAACTATCATTTGAATTAGAGATCGTAGCAATATTATCGACAACGCAACTGGGGTCACCCTTCAGAGTTGCATTTAGTATTTCCTGTAACTCGCCTAGATTAAAGCTGATAGATTTGGACACTACTCAGATGTAGAGTTTGCCTCTGCAGCTGCTACATCAAGCATAGATGTAACATCATCAGTTAAATCTAAAGCTGGATCACTAAAAAGTAATGTCTCATTCTTTGCCATCAAAACCTTAATCTGTTTTGCAGCTATAAGCTCACCAATAATCTTTTGCATTGCAGGACCAGAACTGGCAAAAACTTCTTGAGCAGTTTCTTCTTGAGCTTGCTGAATTTTTCCAGCTAAAAACTCCAAATCTTTTCCCTTATCTTGAATTTCTTTTTGCATTTGAGCTATTTCTTCTTGTGATAGTGTTTCTAACTCTTTTTGAAGTTTTTCAGCTATAGCCTGTCTTTCTGCTTGTAACGACTGAGCTTCTTCAAGATTTGATGAATAATCTGGGTCTTCTTCAAGAGCCTTAAATGCATCAGCAGCTGCTTGAGTTGATAAAACAGCGGTTCTCATATCAATTACTGCAACTCCATCCATAGCCATCANAGGCACTGCTGCAAACAAGAAAGCTATTAAGTATATTTTAGTTATATTTTTCATAAGTACCCCACATTGGATTTGAACATTTTATATTAACTAGAAAACATTTCCTACTGTAAATTGGAATTCTTCAGTTCTCTCTTGAGGACCAGCATTAGTAGGTTTAGAAATAGCGAAACTCATTGGGCCAAAACCAGTAATCCATGTGATTCCGACACCATAAGAATATCTCAAGTCATCAATAGATGGTTTATAACAATTAATTTGATAATCTTTACAGTTATCTGAAAACACATTTCCAAAATCAAAAAAGAAAGCACTTCGCATTGATCTTTGGTCTTCAATAAACGGGAGTCTAAAGATCATTTGAAGACTTCCTTCAACTTTAATGTTTCCGCCAATAGGAGCATCTCTATATCTTGATGTATTGTTAGCATATGGATTGTAGTATGGAGAGTCTAATTCACCATCTCCATCAGTATCTAAAAGATTTGGACATGTTCCTTCCTCATAATTAAATTCGTAACATGGAGCATCAGTGCTTCTTGGTCCAAGAGTATTTGATTCAAATCCTCTTAATGACCTAGGGCCACCTGCATAAAAGTTTTGAAAGAATGGTGTTTCTTCAGTTTCGCCATAGGCGCTTAAATATCCAAGCTCGCCTTGAAATCCAAAAATTAAATCTGATGATAAAGGCTGGTAATATCTTTGTCTTAGGTTGATTCTGTAATAATTCAGGTCACTTCCTGGGACGGTTGAACTTAAACTCAACGATGTAGAGGCACCATCAGTTGGAAATAATCCCCTATTTAACGTTACTGTTTGCCAACTCACTCCAGCACTTAATGTTTCAAAAACATTTCCCTCAGCTGCAACAAAATCATAGATCTCTCTGGCTGGTAAGCTCCCTATGTCAATATCGGTTTTATCATACGTCAAATTAAAACTTAGCCTTTGCGTATCTGATATTGGATAACCAAACTGAGCTCCAAATCCTGCAGAATTTGTCAAATAATTTGCAATGTTAAATTCTCCATAGTCAGTTTCCCTAAAATATATGTTGTAACCTAAACTAACAGCATCTTTCGTTGCATAAGGATCAAGAAATGATATGTTGTAAACTTCATTGTAAATACTTTTGTTTATACCGATTCCAACTGTATTTCCACTGCCAAGAAAGTTTTGTTCTTGTAAATTAAATCCTAACATCAATCCAAAGTCACTGTAGCCAATATTCCCGCCTAAGCTTCCTGTTGTTTCTTCCTCGACACTATACAAAACATCTATTTGATCGTCTGTTCCCGGCACTGGAACAGTTTCTACAGAAACTTCTTTAAAGTAACCTAGCCTTTCAAGTCTAACTTTTCCAGCCTCAATACTATTGTCAGAGCTCCATGCTCCCTCAAATTGTCTCATTTCTCTTCTTAAGACATGGTCTTGAGTGATTTCATTGCCGGTAAATAAGATCTTCCTCGTATATGTTCTTTTTCCAGGCTCTATCGTAAAAGTCAATTTAACTTCATTAGACTCATCTTCAACTTCAGGATTGCCTTTTACCTCAGCAAAAGCATAACCTCTATTACCAAGTACATTAGTAAAAAATTCTTCTATTCCAGTAATAGTTGCCTGAGAATAAGTTTGCTCTTTCAATGAATCTGTAATATTTATATAAATTTCCTCTTCAAATGGGATTTCGCCAACAACTTCTACATCTTTGATTGTATATTTTTGGCCTTCGTTAACATTAAAAGTAATATATATTTCCCTTTTATCTCGAGAGAGACTTATCTGAGAGGATTCTATTGAGAATTTTAGATATCCTCTGTCTCTGTAATATGATTCAAGTGTTTCAATATCGCCTTTTAATTTCTCTCTAGAATACTGATCATCATTAGACAGAAAAGAAAAAAATGAGCCTTCTGATAATTCAAATCCTCTTAAAATTTCTTCAGTTGTGAAAATTTCATTTCCAATTATNTTTATCTTTTCAATTTTTGCGCTCTTGCCCTCATCAACCTCAATATCTATTTCGATTCGATTTCTTGGTTTATTTATTTCTTCAATTTCTACGGTTGCTCCATATCTCCCGTTAGCTGAATATGATCTAACTAACTCTGACTTCACTTTTTCTAAAGTTGATCTTTTATATACTTCTCCTTCTTTAATACCTACTCCGTCAAGACTCTCTAATAATTGTTCTGTCTTCAAAGCTTTGTTTCCAGATAGTTCNATTGCTGATATGGATGGCCTCTCTTCTACAGTNATNATCAATGTATTACCTTCTTTNCCTATTTGAATNTTGTCAAACTGTTCCGTAGCAAATAACGACCGTACAATATCATTAGATTTACGTTGATCAATTCTGTCTCCAACGCTTATAGGTATTACATTAAATATACTTCCAGTTGAAACTCTCTGCAGACCAACAATTCGAATATCACTTACAAGAAATTCATCAAAAGCATTGATATGTAAGCTTATGAGTAAAGATAAAAAAATTATTTTGAGTCTTTTCACTCTTATACCTAGAAGAATCTTGAGATATCATTGAAGACAGCAAAAATCATCAACATCACTACAATTGCTGCGCCTCCGGTGTAAATCATATTTTCAGCTTTTTCAGGAAGTGGCTTGCCTCTTATAGCCTCGACTCCTAACAGTGTAAGTTGCCCTCCATCGAGAACAGGAATTGGTAGTAAATTTATTACAGCAAGGCTAATGCTGAGCAAAGCCATGAGATACATAAACGGTAAAAATCCTGCTTGGGCGGTGTTTCCAGCCATCTGTGCGATACCAATTGGCCCACTGAGATTCTCAGTCCCCATATTTCCTGAAAGCATTTTTCCAATAAATTGAAGTGTTTTGATACTTAAATTATATGTTTCATAAACTCCTTTATTGAGAGACTGTAGAAGACTTCTCGTTGTGCCGAAAGAAACTCCTAGAACACCTGACTCTTGTCCATCTCTTGTTACAGAACCTATAGTTATAGGCAAATATAACATTTCAGCTCCGCGTTCAACTTTAAAAACCAAATTAGCATTTGGATTATTTGAAACTATATATCTGATGTCTTCAGCATATCTAACCTCTTTATCAGCAATGCTAATTATCTTGTCATTGGCCTGCAGCATACCTTTTTCAGCAGCTCCTCCATTAATAACACCTCCAATGTATGGCTGCATCTTATAATCAATACCAATTCCCAGATAATCCAAGGGTTCATTTTGAGATTCTGATGTTGGCAAAAAATCTTCAACAAAAATTTCTATATCAAAAGGTTCCTCAGATAATTCTCTGTGAATTTTTATGTTTAAGGGTCCTGTATATCCTGCATACGAAAGTAATTCTAAATTTACATCCTTGGCATCTTTGACAACCACATCATTAATTTCAAGAATTTGATCTGCAATCTCAAATGAACTAGTTGATGTATAGTTTTTAACATCTTGATTTAAATTACTAATAACCGGAACGCTTTGAGGATCAGGTGTGTTTAAAAAAATCAATGTAAATATAAAAATTGACAGAATAAAGTTTGCAAGCGGTCCAGCAAACATTATTGAAGCTCTTTGCCACTTAGGCTTCGAATCGAATGTATTTTGAATCTGTTCCTCTGTTAATTGATCTCTAACCTCAGGTTCTAATTCAATAAGTTTATTAGTAATCATTGAAACATAACCACCTAAGGGTATTGCAGAAAGTGCAAATTCTGTTCCATGTTTATCGTTTCTTTTATAAAAAACCGGGCCCATACCAATTGAAAATCTTTGGACATGAACTTTGCACATTCTGGCAACAATAAAATGGCCAAATTCATGAATGGTGACGAGTGCTCCTAGTAAAACTAAGAAAGCCAATATGTATATAAAAAAACTCATAATGTAATAATTTTCAGGTTATCGATTTTACCACCTTCTTTGCTTTAATGCGTGTTTGCGTATCAGCCTCATATATTGATTCAATCGATACATCTTTAGACATGGAGTTATTATCAAAAGTTCGATGAATTACTTCATAAATTTTATCAAAGCTTATCTGATCATTTAGAAAACTTTCTACAGCTACTTCATTTGCAGCATTAAAAATTGTCCCAAGATGCCCACCGCTATTGCAAACTTCTCTAGCTATTTTTTGAATTTGCAATCTATCTTCTGGAAACGCATGAAATGATAAATTTAGATCATTAAAATTAATGTTCTCAAAATTGATTGGGAGTCTGTGCTCATTAGATAAAGCATGTGCAATAGGAACTCGCATATCAGGCATGCTCATTTGGCAAATGCTCGAACCNTCTTTATAGGTTACAACTGAATGAACTATGCTTTGTGGGTGAATAACAAGATCAAATATACTTTCCTCTAAATCAAATAAGTATTTAGCTTCTATAAGCTCAAGACATTTATTAACTAACGTTGCAGAATCAATAGAAATTTTACTACCCATGTCCCAATTTGGATGATTTAGGGCATCATCTTTGGTTACATCTTTTAAATCAGAAATTTTTTTTCCTATAAAAGGTCCTCCAGATGCAGTAATTNTTATNTTTTGAACGTCATCGGGGCTTCTCTNACCAGATAAGCANTGAAATATTGCATTGTGTTCACTATCAATAGGAATAATTTTAGAGTTAAATTTTTTAGCTCTAGCAGTGATTAAATCTCCTCCGGCAACAATACTTTCTTTGTTTGCAAGTAATATTTTTTTTCCTGTNGAGGNAGCTAAATAGGTAGCTTTTAGGCCTGCAAAACCAGAAATAGCTGAAATGATAACATCAACATCATCATGTTCAATAAGCTCTTTTAACGAAGAGTCTCCATTAAGAAAAGTAATATCGCTTGTATCTTTTTGGTCTTCAAATGTAGACCTGTCTTCAACATATGCAAATTGAGGTTTAAAATCTTTAATAATTTCCTGTGACTTATTTATGTTTTTGTGAAAAGTAATNCCAAATAAATTTAACTCTGAGTGGTTNTCTTCTATAACACTTAAAACACTGTCTCCAATGCTTCCGGTTGCTCCAAGTAACAAAATATTCATAATATTTGTGAAACGANTATGACTTTAACNGGNGTTGCTAAAAGATGAGANTCTATCCTGTCAAGAATGCCGCCATGNCCTGGTAAAATACTTCCAGTATCCTTTATCCCTATTTTTCTTTTGTAATGACTTATAAAAAGATCGCCAATCAAAGCAAAAATTGAGCCAANAATGAAATAAATAATTATTAAGAAATCAATATTGAAAATAAGGCAAATTAAATAGCTATANAGACCACTAAATAAGATACCTCCAAATAAGCCTTCATATGNTTTTTTTGGACTCGTTTTTTTTGCAATTTGTGTTTTCCCAAAATTTGATCCAACAATGTAAGCAAANGTATCAAAAATAGCTGTATTNATNATAATTAAAAGATAAAGCAGGTACGGTGAAATAATTTTTCCATCCTGCATAACTATAAAAATTATCGAGCAGATNCCAAAATTTAGTATTACAAATAGTCCNAGGACTTTATTATCTAGATTATTTTTAATCCATTCATAAAAAGCTCCAAGACACACTACCGATATCAATAAAGAAAAAAATATTAAATTTTGATAATAGATAACAAAAANNATNGGNATCATTATTGCAAATGATGTAAAANTTCTTTNTATTAAATTTTGNTTATACTCGTTTACCAAATCTTCTACTCACTTTTTNGAAATTANTNACACATTCTTTNAAATCTTCTTTNGAGAANTCAGGCCAAAATTTATCAATGAACATAATCTCAGCATATGCAATTTGATAAAGTAAAAAATTACTAATTCTTTTGTCGCCACCAGTCCTGATGAGAAGATCTATTTCATTAACAGGCGCGCATGAGCTCTCATGAATTTTGCTTTCATCAATATCATCTATGTTCAATTTTTTATCAAAAACCTCTTTACTAATTTTCTTTACCAAGTCCAATATATCTTGTTTTCCGCCATAACTAAGAGCAACATTTAGATTTAATTTGTAATCTTCACAAAATGTCTCAGATTCAGCATATTTAATTTTTTTAATAACCTTTTCACCAAAGTCTTCAGTATGTCCAAAAAATTTTAATTTTACTTTTTGTTCTTTGAGCTCAGGAACTTGATCATTTATAGCATCTATAACTAATTTTTTAATTGCATTAATTTCTGATTTTGGTCTTTGCCAGTTCTCAGAGCTAAANGCATAGATTGTTAAAGAATCTATATTCTGCAAAATAGATTCCTCTACGATCTCTCNAACTATTTGAACTCCTTTTTTATGNCCCTGACTAATTTTTAANGAATTTTTTCTNGCCCATCTACCATTNCCATCCATAATGATGGCTACATTTTTTAGATTANCATTTTGATTTTTTATAGCCATGTGGCTTTTTAGATTTCTAGAAGATCTGACTCTTTATTTTTTAATTCAGAGTCAACTATTGAAATATATTTATCAGTTTCTTTTTGAATTAAATCTTCAATTCTTCTAAGCTCATCCTCTGAAATTTCTGATGCTTGCTGTTTATCTTTTACAGTTTGGTTAGCATCACGTCTAATATTTCTTATTGAAACTCTTGAATTTTCTGCTTCTGATCTTGCTTGTTTTATATAATTTTGTCTTGTTTCTTCAGTCAGAGCAGGCATGGTTACCCTAATTAAGTCGGAACTTGAATTAGGATTAAGTCCTAAGTCTGAGTTGAGTATAGCTTTTTCAATCTCTGGCAATAAGCTCTTATCCCAAGGTGATATTACAAGAGATCTACCCTCTTCAATAGTTATATTTGAAGTTTGATTTATGGGAGTCATATTCCCGTAATAATCAACTTTTACATCGTCTAAAATAGATGGATTAGCTCTTCCAGTTCTAATTTTATTAAAAGCATTTCTTAACGCGGATAAAGATTTATCCATTTTTTCAGAAACTTCTGTCAGAATAGTGTCCATATTTAAGATATTAGCGTACCTATTTTTTTACCACAAATTATATTTTTTAATGCNTCTGGTTGATTNACATTNAACACTTTAATTGGAAGCTTGTGGTCTCTTGCAAGAGTAAGGGCTGTAGCGTCCATAACTTTGAGATTTTTTGTAATTGCCTCATCAAATGTTAAATCATCAAATAATTTGGCATCACTATTGATTTCAGGATCAGAGTCATAAACTCCATCAACTCTGGTAGCTTTAAGCATGAGATCTGATTGAGTTTCTATTGCTCTGAGACATCCAGCAGTATCTGTTGTAAAAAAAGGATTGCCCGTACCAGCTGTAAAAATCACCACAAATCCATCTGAGAGTAACTGAATTGCGAGTCTTCGATCATAGTGTTCCACAATCCCAGACATAGATATTGCTGACATGACTCTAGTTTTGATACCTGCTCTTTCAAGAGCATCTCGTAAAGCAATTCCATTCATAACAGTTGCAAGCATGCCCATGTGATCGCCTGCAACTCTATCCATTCCAGCTTTGTTGAGTTTTTCACCCCTAAATAGATTTCCGCCGCCTATTACAATTCCTATTTCTGTTCCCAGATCTCTGCATGATTTTACTGAATCAGCCATCTGATCAAGAATTTTGGGATCTATACCATGCTCATCATTACCAGCAACAGATTCACCACTAAATTTGAGCAATATTCTTTTATGTTCAGTTTCAGGCATTTTTTACTTTAATTGTTCAGCTACCTCTTCAGCAAAGTCTTTAGATTCAATTACTATATCTTCACCAACTTTTAGTCTAGTGAATGAAATTACTGATGCATTTTCATTTGATAAATATTCTTCAACAGTCATGTCTGGATCTTTTACAAACGATTGAGATAAAAGTGAAACTTCAGAAAGAAATCGATTTACTTTTCCGTCAACCATTTTATCCATAATTTCTTTTGGCTTTCCTGAATCTTTAGCTTGATTTTCATATATAGCTCTTTCACGGTTTAAAATTTCTTGATCAAGATCATCTTTTGACAAACAAAGTGGATTAAATGCTGCAACATGCATTGCTATATCTTTTGCAACATCATTTGGGGAATGAGCCCATAGAAAATTTCCAGGTTGATATTTTAAAAATC
>FUFK010048085.1_pt1 | contig 42690 bp, 38 predicted proteins | sample 1021851 | NCBI WGS metagenome assembly FUFK01 (sample SAMEA51879418, study PRJEB19060) | metagenome
AAGAAATTAATTCAGTCGTCTATACACAAAAGAGTTTTTCCTCCAGTATGTAAGATAGGGCTCAGAACCGTTGGGTTGGACTGGCGTGAAACTATAGGAACTCAATGATTTTTATAATTAAATTATTACGCCAAATCACGTAGCAACAAATTGGATGCTTTTTATTATTAAATTTGTGGAACCAACACACGTTTTTTGNCAGGTTCTACTCNTTTTTGTTCATTTTTTGAGTGGAGGTATGGCGAAAAATGGAACTTTTTGCTTTTTTTTTAAACGTATGAAATACTTATTATATGGTTGCTTAATGGTAGAAAATCATGAAATTAAATCAAATTTTTGTAAATGTTGAATCATTTCTGCCACCTCGGGGGGTGGCCTAGTTGCCTGCCAAAGCTAACGCACTAAAAATACCTAGACACTTCACAGAAAGTGGTAAAGATCCTTTTGATAAGTTATCTTGGTCTAAGAAAGATGTAGAAATTAGAAACTTTGATGGCACAGTGGCTTTTTCAATGAAAGATGTTACACTTCCTGACAATTACAGTCAAGTCGCATCTAACGTCCTTGCACAGAAGTATCTTAGAAAAGCAGGTATTCCTAAAAAGCTTAGAAAAGTAAAAGAAAAAGCAGTTCCATCTTGGCTTCAAAGAAGTGTTCCAGATCTTAAGGCTATGGAAGATTTACCTGAGAATGAAAAGTTTGGAGAGGAAGTTGATGGTAAGCAAACTTTCAGAAGATTAGCAGGAACTTGGACATATTGGGGATGGAAACACGGATATTTTGCTAGCGAGGCAGATGCCAAATCTTATTTTGATGAAATGTGTTACATGCTTGCGTTTCAGATGGTTTCTCCTAATTCACCACAGTGGTTTAACACTGGACTAAATTGGGCATACGGTATCGAAGGTCCTGCACAAGGGCATTATTTTGTAAATCCTAAAACTGGAGAATTAGAACGCTCTGTAAATGCGTACGAACACCCACAACCTCACGCATGTTTCATTCAGTCAGTTTCAGATGATTTAGTTAACGAGGGCGGAATAATGGATCTTTGGACAAGAGAGGCCCGTCTGTTTAAATTTGGTTCAGGAACAGGAAGTAATTTTTCAAAGATAAGGGGAGACGGTGAACCATTATCAGGTGGAGGAATGTCTTCAGGTCTAATGTCCTTTTTGCGCATTGGCGATAGGGCAGCAGGAGCAATAAAATCAGGTGGTACTACCAGAAGAGCTGCAAAAATGGTTAGCTTGGATATGGACCATCCAGACATCGAGGCATTTATAGATTGGAAATTAACTGAAGAAGAAAAAGTAGCTGCATTAGTGTCAGGTTCACAGCATCTTCAAAATCACGCGAACGAAATATTAGCTGCAATACAAGCGCACCCAGATGAAGATTCAAAGTTTGATCAGTCTAAGAATTCTCCATTAGCAAAAGCAATCAGCGTTGCTTTACAGGCTTATGTTCCTGAGAATATAATTGCAAGAGTTCTTGAATTAGGAGAGCAAGGCTACACCCACATGGACATTGAAACATATGATACTTCATGGGAAGGAGATGCTTATTCAACGGTTTCAGGTCAGAATAGTAATAATTCAGTAAGAGTCAGTAACGATTTCATGCAAGCTGTTCTTGATGAAGGTGATTGGAATTTATTTTGGAGGACAGAATTAGATGATGCAAAAGAAGAAGGCAGGGATCCAAATCCCTGTAAATCAATTCCAGCCAACGATCTTTGGAATAAAATATCTAAAGCAGCCTGGTCCTGTGCAGATCCTGGATTGCAGTATGACACAACCATTAATGAATGGCATACATGTTCTCCGGATGGGCCTATTCATGGCAGTAATCCTTGCTCAGAGTATATGTTTTTAGATGATACTGCATGTAATCTTGCAAGTCTCAATTTGGTTAAATTCTATGACGAAGAGACAACGAAGTTTGACACAGAGAAGTACAGCCATGCCATTAGGTTATGGACAGTAGCCTTAGAAATATCAGTTTTGATGGCTCAATTTCCGTCCGAAGCTATAGCTCAAAGAAGTTATGATTACAGAACTTTGGGTTTAGGATATGCTAACATTGGTTCTTTGTTAATGAGAATGGGTATTCCATATGATGACAACAGAGCTTTCTCGATTTGCGGTGCTTTGACGTCTATACTTGGTGGTGTTTCCTATGCAACAAGTGCTGAGATGTCTTCAGTTCAAGGACCATTCCCAAGGTATGAAAACAACAAGGAGAATATGCTAAGAGTTATGAGAAACCATAGAAGGGCCGCATACAATGTGCCTTCTGATGAATACGAAGGACTCACAGTGACTCCTAGAGGTATAGATCCTAATTATTGNCCAGAATACTTGCTTTCCGCNGCACAAAANTGTTGGGACCANGTAGTTNAAGATGGTGAAAAGTTTGGCTTNAGAAANGCTCAAGCTACAGTTATTGCACCAACTGGAACAATAGGAATAGTTATGGACTGTGATACCACAGGTATTGAACCAGACTTTGCTCTTGTAAAGTTTAAAACACTTGCAGGAGGCGGTATGNTTCANAATTATTAATCAGTCAGTTCCAGTTGCTCTTGATCGCTTAGGGTATGACTCAGCACAATCTAAAGAGATTGTAGATTACGTAATTGGTACCGGAAATTTTTCAGATGCGCCAAGCATTAACAGAGAATCTCTAATAAGAAAAGGGTTGACTAACGATATCATTGATTCCCTAGAATCTCAGATTAGCAGTTTTACGTCATTAAATTTACTAATTACACCATCAANGGTCGGCTCGGACTTTTGTGTAGATAAGCTAAGAGTTAAAAAAGAGTTTTTGGATGATTGGAATTTTGATTTACTTGACCATTTAGGATATACCCAAGAACAAATANCTGAAGCTAANGACTTTATTTTTGGTAGATTAACAATAGAGGGCGCACCGCACATAAAAGANAGTGATCTAGCAGTTTTTGACTGTGCGAATAAATGCGGACAATATGGTACAAGATTTATTGGCTGGAGTGCCCACATTAACATGATGGCTGCAGCTCAGCCATTTATCTCTGGAGCAATATCCAAAACAATTAACATGCCTCATGAATCCACAATAGAAGATATCAAGCAAGTTTACATGGATTCTTGGAGGGCCATGATTAAGGCTAATGCTTTGTACAGAGACGGTTCAAAATTGAGTCAGCCTCTTATGTCAGGAACAGTTCTGAAAGTAGATGTCGAGGAAGAAGAAATGATGTCAGAGACTATGATTAGTACAGAACAAGCTGTTGAAACAATGGCCAAAGCACTTCCTACGTCTGATGCAGTTCCTCTTGCAAGAAAAATAGTAACTCGCTACATTGCTCAAAGAAGAAAACTTCCTAATAAGAGGAAAGGATATATCCAAAAAGCAAAGATTGGAGGTCACAATGTTTACTTGCATACTGGAGAGTACGATGATGGAACTCTTGGTGAAGTTTTCATCGACATGCATAAAGAAGGTGCAGCTTTCAAGGCATTGACTAATGCGTTTGCTATAGCAGTAAGTCTCGGTTTGCAGCACGGTGTGCCTCTGAAAGAATTTGTAGATGCTTTTGTGTTCACAAGATTCGAGCCTAATGGACCTGTAGTTGGTAATGAAAGAATTAAAATGTCAACAAGTATTCTAGATTACATATTTAGAGATTTAGCGGTTAATTATCTTAACAGGAATGATTTAGCTCATGTTAAGTCAGAAGATTTAAAGCCAGATATTGTAAGAAGCGAAGGTGAAGCTGAAACCGAGCAGAATTTAAATTCTGGATTAACTCCAGCTGGTGAAGCAAGTGATGGACATGAAATACAATTGACATTAGATGATATGGATGTTTCTTCAGCAGAAACTTCATCATTTCAATCTACTGTTACAGATTTATCAACTACAAATGCACCTCTTCAGTCAGGAGACAACACCATAGTTAAGGAAGCTGAAAAGTTCGGGTTTGAAGGAGATCCGTGTCCTGAGTGTGGCCAATTTACACTGGTCTCAAATGGAAGCTGCTTGAAGTGCGTAAGCTGCGGTTCGACTACTGGTTGTTCATAAATCGAACTGAAAGCTAAATAAAGGCAAGACACTAGCACACTAATGAGTGTAAGCAGGCTACTGTCTGAGAAGCTTTCAAGCTTCGAGAAGTACAATAACAAAGAATTGTATAGTTTCGGTTCAGCTAGCTTCAGTTTTATGATAACCGGTAGATTAATCTCTGGGGCCATTGGTTTTGTGATAATAATTTTGATGTTAATGGTTACTTTTTCATCTGCAGCTAATTCAATAATGGTTTCCGAGTTAGGAGGTTCTAAGGCATTCACAGCAGACGTAGTTTTGACTGAATTATCAGGCCCTTCTTTTTCAGGGACACTCAACAATGAGGGAGAATTTGTGGAATTTGGATATCTTGTTGATGATATTGACTGGGATTATTCTGCAGAGTTAAAGATATCACATATTGATATTCAAGTTATATGGGATGCAAATGGAGGAGCCGGCGGCGGACGTCAAGTTACGTTTGAGGTTTCTTCTGAGAATAACACTGTAGGAGAATCTCAGACAGATGGCGGTAATGGTGGAACCATAACAACAGTTTGGTTAATTAATCAATTACCAGAGACAGTTTCTGATACTGCAGATAGTGCAGATGATTTTGTAAGATCATATGAAACTCCTGGCGATTGGATTGGAGGAAGATTTACATATTCATCTGAAAGCATTGGTTCTATAGCCTTGAACGATTCTATTGACTACACAATCTCTTTAACATACTTTACATGGAGTTTTGAAAACATAAGGGAGATCGTAGAAATATGATGGAAACAAATTCAAAGAATAAAAATATAGACAAAATACCCAAGGAGAATTTACGAGAACCAGATGGAGAGGAGAGAAACCTTCTTTTCACAGACGAATACAAAGAAGCCTTAGAAAAAGCATCATATGAAATAGTTGGTAATCATTCTGCCGTCGAAATTTGCGGATGGACTAAAAAGACAATTAAAGGTTCTGAAGGAGGGTGTTACAAGCAAAAATTTTACGGAATAAGATCTCATCAGTGTACTCAGATGACTCCAGCAGCAGTAGCTTGTGATCAGAAGTGTGTATATTGTTGGCGTGTAAACGAAATGTTCTCAGGAAAACAAGATTTAATGGAGTATGCAAAAGATGATCCGGCAGATATCGTCCAAGGTTCAATTGAAGGGCATCTAAGGAAGCTCTCGGGTTTTGGCGGTAATCCAAACGTAGATCAACAAAAAGTTCTAGAATCTAAAACAGTTCGCCATTTTGCAATTTCACTAACAGGAGAGCCAACTCTTTACAGTAGGCTTCCTGAGATGTTACGTGAATTAAGAGAACGTAAAATTTCTTCATTTTTGGTAACTAATGGTTTACATCCTGAAATGATTGAGAGGCTCAGAGATGAGGATTCTCTACCTACACAACTTTACATGTCACTTGACGCGCCGGACGAGAGAACCTGGAAAAGAATTGATGTTCCTCTTGTACCTAATTTTTGGGATAAAGTCAAAGGTACTTTGAAATTAATGGATGGTTTGAATACTCGTAAAGTTCTTCGTATGACAGTAGTTAAGGGATGGAATGATTTTGATGTAGCCGGCTACGCAAAACTCATTAGAATGGCAGGGGAAAGGGTCATGATTGAAGTCAAATCGTATATGCACATTGGTCCAGCTCGTGAACGTCTCAGTAAAGATAATATGCTAACCTATGACGAGGTTTTAAATTTTTCTAATGCTTTGGCTTCAGAATTAGGGTGGAAAGTAATTGATGAGGCGCCTAACAGTTTAATTGCGTTGGTCGCAGAAGAGGATTGGGATGGCCGAGTAATTGATTTTGGAGACCCTCTTACAGGACATCTAGAAAGTACATTTGAGTGTTAGTCATAAAAGGTAAATAGTACTAGCACAGACTCAGTTTGTGGATTATATTGATGGAATAGGGAATGCTTTCAAGAAACACATAGGAAAAAATTCCGTAAAAAAACTTCAGGAATCTATTAACCAAAAACCGATGATATTGATTGCAGGCGATCAATTAACAGGAAAGTCCACTCAGGCTAGAAATTTAGCAGAAGCATTCAATGGGACATTTCATTCAGTAGGTAATTTATTTCGCGAGGTTGCAGCTAAAAGAGGTATTACTGTTGCTGAGCAAGCTAAGTTGTTGCTAACTGAGAGAGGAATAGATGTCGAAATAGACTACAAAACTTGCGAAATGATATCTGGAAAGGATATTGAAACTGAAATTGGAGTAATTGANGGAAGACAACCAGCTTACATGGGAAGTTTCATGCAAAATTTAGGTAAAAAAAATATAGTTCGTATATACTTTCAATGTTCGATAAGGGATCAAGCACTTCGCTTTCTTCGTAGAGAAATAGGTGAAGATGCTTATCAAAAAGGATTAAAAAGTGTTCCAAATGTAAATTACGAAAATTTGGAATCTTTAAGAGAAGAAATCATAAACTTACAACTAGATGATGGTCATGACGTTATTGAAAAGTTTGTTGAAAACCAGAATCGTGATGGAGATGATAGAGCTAGGTATTCTTCATTATATGGTTTTGACTATGGCAACTTATCAGGGTATGATATAGTTGTCAATACATCTAATAAAGAAGCAGATCAAGTATTTACCGAAGTAGTCAATGAGTTAGAAAAATTCGGCTTCAAAATAAATTAATAGCACCCTACCTGTGACTAACTGTGGATTTATCTGTTAATGAAGTAAAACTGCTTAAAGTTCTTAAAAATGGAACTCTTTCACCGGAGGCAGCTTCGCTAGAATCAAATCTTGGCGATAAGGAGACAATGTCTGCAGCCTCATGGTTGAGGAGTAAAGGATTGGTTGAAATTTCTGAAACCTCAACAAAATATTACTCGACAAATGAAGAGGGAAAAAGGTATGCTGAACAGGGTTTACCAGAGAGGCGCGCAGTAGAATGGCTCAATCAAGCAGGTGATTCATTACTTTCAGAGCTGCCTTTGCATGATGATGAAAGTAAAGTAGTGATCGGGTGGCTTAAGAGAAAAAACTTTGCAGAACTGGAAAAGACAGAAGAAGGTCTAAGACTTATTCCTACAGGGAATCTAGATGAAACTTCTGATGAGCCTTTACTTTTGATGCTCAGTAAATCACCGTTATCAGAAAAAGAAATAGATCAAGAAGCTCTTAAATTGTTGAAAGGAAGACAATTACTTAATATTAAAGAAGAAGTAGAGAGGACTTTTACTTTAACAGAAGAGGGCAGTTCGTTCGATTTAGAAAGTTTGAATGATGATTTGATTGGTGATTTAACTCCAGAACTAATTCAGTCAGGTGAATGGAAAGATAAGTCATTTCAGAGATATGGTGTTGAAACTAAAGTAGAGGTGAGCGATTTTTCTACACTACATCCCTTAACTAGGTTTACTGAAGAAATTCGAAATATTTTTTTACAAATGGGTTTTACGGAAATAGAGGGAGACTATGTAGAATCAGCATTTTGGAATATGGATGCTCTATTCATTCCCCAAGATCATCCAGCGCGTGAATTACAAGATACATTTTATTTGTCTGAACCAGCGTCTTTTGTAATTAATGAGAAGGAAATTTTAGAAGCTGTTAAACAAATTCATGAAGATGGAGGTAATACAGGTTCTAAGGGATGGGGTACTGATTGGAGTAAGGAGAATGCACAACAAGCCCTCCTAAGGACACATACGACAGTAGGAACTATAAGATACTTAGCAGATAATCCTTCACCTCCAGCGAGAGTTTTTAGTGTTGGAAGAGTATTTCGAAGGGAAGCACTAGATTCTACACACTTACCTGAGTTCACGCAAGTAGAGGGAATTATAGTTGAGCCTGAGGCAAACTTTGGAATGTTAATAGGAGTGCTTAAGGAATTTTATAGACGAATGGGATTTAATGATGTCCGAGTTCGGCCTGCTTATTTCCCATATACAGAGCCATCTTTAGAAGTAGAAGTTAAATTCGGTAATAAATGGCTTGAATTAGGAGGGGCTGGGATATTTAGGCCTGAGGTAACTGCACCATTTGAATTGGACTGTCCAGTTCTAGCTTGGGGTTTAGGTTTAGAAAGATTAGCTATGTTACATCTTGATATCAAAGATATTAGAATGCTTTATCAGAGCGATTTAAAATGGCTTAAAGAAACAATTTAGTCTATACTAATACTAACTTTTTTGATAACTATGTTTTCTCCTCTCTGAATGAAAGTCACGTAACACTCTCCAGGAACTAGCCCCAAGTCTTCTTCCACCCATTTAGGTAAATATATTCTTCTATTAATATCATATTTTTTAACATCAGTTATTGGCATACTCATATATTTACACTGAGTAACCACTCTAAAAGGGTTTTGGACATTTAGGTTATTAAGGTGTTAATTTTATCATCCCCATTTACTATTAACTTGTATGAGTTCAATACGTATTGCGGTTACCGGGGCTGCAGGTCAAATAGGATATAGTTTACTCCCCAGAATTGCAGCTGGCGAGATGTTTGGTTTGGATAAAAAAATTTCTTTACAACTTTTAGAAATTCCTCCTGCGTTGGAAGCGTTAAAAGGTGTAGCAATGGAACTTGACGATTGTGCATTTCCTCTATTAGAAGAAATTATAGTAACATCAGATTCAGCTGAGGCTTTCAAAGATGCAAACCTTTGTCTGTTGGTTGGTAGTAAGCCTCGCGGGCCAGGGATGGAGCGTTCAGACTTATTGAAAGACAACGGTAAAATTTTTGTGGGGCAAGGCAAAGCGATCGCTGAAAATGCAGCAGATGATTGTAGAATAGTAGTGGTAGGTAATCCATGCAATACAAATTGTATGATAGCAGCCTCCCAATCTGACCGTTTTGATAACGATAGATTCACAGCAATGACTCGTTTAGATGAAAACAGGGCAGTGTCAATGCTAGCAAAGAAAGCTAATGTAACTGTTGAAGATGTGAACGGACTTGCCATCTTTGGTAATCATAGTCCAACAATGTTCCCGGATTACTCCAATACTTATATTTCAGGCGAAACAGCAGTTGATGTAATTAGCGATGAGCAATGGTTACAAGACGAATACATACCAGCAGTTGCAAAGAGGGGTGCAGCCATCATCAAGGCAAGAGGTCTTTCTAGTGCAGCTTCAGCTGCAAATGCGTTAATTAATCATGTTCAGAGCCTTTACACTGTGAGCGATAAAATACATTCGATAGTAGTTTGTAGTGAGGGGCAGTATGGTTTTGCAAAAGGAGTGTGGGCAGGAATGCCAGTTAAGACAGTTTCTCCCGGTAAATACGAAGTAATTGAGAATTACGAACACGATGATTTTGCCAAGGAAGCACTAACTAAGACTAATGAAGAATTAGTTTCTGAAAGAGAATTGGTTTCAGAATATCTTTAGTCAGGTCCAGCTTTAGCGTAATTGCCAAAGCTTTCATACTTGACGAAATTATTTTTGAAAAGAGTAATTAATTCATTTGCTTTCAAATCATATGCCTCTTTATCATTCCAAGTATTTTTAGGATTTAAAATAGTAGAATCAACACCAGGAACTTCGTTCGGAATTAAGATTTTAAAATTAGGATCTGGTGAAAAGCTCGCATCATCAAGTTTACCTTCTAAAATCGCGGTCAACATCTTTCTGGTTACGGGTAAATCTATTCTATTCCCAGTACCGTAAGCTCCTCCACTCCATCCTGTATTTACTAGCCAAGCCTGTGCATTGTGTTTTTTCAATTTATTCCCTAGTAACTCAGCATATGTTGTAGGAAACTGTGGCATGAAAGGCGCGCCAAAACATGTAGAAAATGTAGCTACAGGTTCAGTTATGCCCCTTTCAGTACCTGCCACTTTTGCAGTGTATCCACTCAAAAAGTGGTACATGGCCATTTCAGGAGTTAATTTAGATACAGGAGGTAAGACACCAAAAGCATCACAAGTAAGGAAAATCACATTTTTTGGATGGCCTCCTTTTTCAGATGGTTCTATATTCCTGATGTGGTTAATAGGATACGACACACGAGTATTTTCAGTTATTGTCCCGTCATCATAATCTACCACGCCATTATCATCAGTAATTACATTTTCAAGTAATGCTCCAGGTTTAATTGCATTAAAAATATCAGGTTCTTTTGTAGGGTCTAATTTTATTGTTTTAGCATAACACCCACCTTCAAAATTAAAAATACCTTCGTCAGACCATCCGTGCTCATCATCACCAACTAGCCTTCTGTTTGGATCGGTTGAGAGGGTTGTTTTTCCAGTTCCACTTAGTCCAAAGAACAAAGCAGAGTCATCATTCTCACCAATATTGGCAGAGCAATGCATTGGCATAACGTTNCTAAGGGGCAAGTAAAAATTTAGAGCTGAGAAGATCGATTTTTTAATTTCACCACCATATTCAGTCCCTCCAATTAGGGCCATTTTTTTCTTCAGATTTAGTACGATAAAGACTTTTGAATTTAATCCAAGTTCTTTCCAATTCTCAATATTTGTAGAGGACGCGTTTAATATAGTAAATTCAGGATTAAAATTTTCTAATTCCTCTCTCGTTGGTCTAATAAACATATTATGTGAGAAATGACCTTGCCACGCCATCATTGTAACAACTCTCAGTGGTAATCTGTATCTCTCATCAGCCCCAGCAAATCCGTCAAACACAAAGAGATCTTTTTGTTCCATTTCCTCTTTGACCGCTTTTTCGAGAATATCAAACGATTCTTCACTTAGGGGTAAATTTACATCTCCCCAGTCAATTAGGTCTTCAGTTTCCTTTTCTTTAACAATAAATCGGTCATTTGGAGATCTTCCAGTATATATTCCTGTATTAATTATTACAGTTCCGTTTGAGGAAAGTCTGCCCTCATTTCTATTCAATTCTTCATTTCGCCATTCTTCTTGAGTAAGATTTGACTTAACTGATGAGGGTTTTATGCCCATCAATTCTAACTGGTGAAGCATAGCACTTCGCACACGATATTGTATTTATAATTGAGGTATGGCTTTCAACCTTCAAAATGCTTATAAAGATGGATTATTGGTTACAGAAAATTTGGCTTTAAGTCTTTATTTGGGGCTATCTAATGGCTTTAAGTAGAAAAATGGCTTCTAACGTTAAACCTCGTGAGCAAGAGACCTTTTCTGGGCCGGTGGTCTAGGGGTTATGACGTCGCCCTTACAAGGCGAAGATCGGCGGTTCGATTCCGCCCCGGCCCACCATTCTCGTCGCAAGCAGAAAATGCTAGGTCAAAATTTTTTAATAGATTCTAATATTTCTAAAAGAATAGTAGATTCGGCTGAGATTTCAGAGGGAGAAAAAGTATTAGAGATTGGCCCCGGAAGAGGAGCACTCACAGAACTATTATCTTCAAATGGAAATTTGATCGCTATTGAGAAAGATAAATGGCTAGCTGTAGTACTAAAACAAAAATTTAAAGAAAAGGTACAGATTATTGAAGGAGATATTCTAAAATGGGATGTGCCTCCAATAGACGTCATAGTCGCTAACTTACCTTATTCAATTTCCTCACCAATTTTATTTAGATTATTTAGTTATGAATGGACTAGAGCCGTTTTGATGTTTCAGGAAGAGTTTGCAAANCGTTTAGTTGCAAAACCAGGCTCCAAAATCTACGGTCGCTTGTCTGTGATGGCAAATCACTTTGTAGATACTAAGAAGTTGTTTAAAGTATCTAAGACCGCCTTTCAGCCCCAGCCTAAGATTCATTCACAAGTAGTAAAGTTAGTTCGCAGAGAACCAGATTATAAGTTAGATGATTTTGACACCTTTGAAAAAGTAGTTAAATCAATATTTACACATAGAAGGAAGAAAATACGGAATTGTATAAAGTTGACTTTTCCAAATCTCGATCTTGATAACTTAAATTATATGGATTTAAGGGCTGAGATACTTACACCTCCTGAAATTGCCGAGTTATCAAATTCAATCTTTCAACTCAAATTAAAATAATTTCTTTAACAAGAGCATATCAGTTAAACTAGCTTTTACTTTCAAATCACCTGTCATATATGCTTTGATTGGTGACATTTCCTTATTAATTAAAGCAACTAAAACATCAGATGTTGCAGTTACAACTAGATCTTTACTTGTATCTTCAGATTCAACAAAAGGGTCTAATTGCATATCTTTTAAATTTGAAGTGTAATTTTCACCATCTGAAACTGAAATACAAATACTTCTTTCCTTCCCCTCTATTACACCAGAAAATTTTGGTTCATCCTTTATCCGACGGTTAAATTCTGATACTTTTTCTTCCAATATTTTTTTTATATTATTCATTTAGTCACCGAAATCACTAAGTTTTACTACAGGTCTAATCCGTTTAATTGTTTTCCAACTTTTGCGAGTACCTGGAGGCCACCTTGAATTATCATGAAAGTAGCTCTTCAAAAACTTAATTGTTCTTTCATCAGACGGATAACCACTTCCAAAGTCCCCAATTTCTTTTTTAAGTTTTTTGATTTCTAGCTCTCTAGTTTGCTTGGCTATTATTGATGCAGCAGCTACTACAGGAATCATGCTATCTGCTTTATGCATAGAAATAACGTCTGTGTCGTTTGGATTTGTCAAGTTTACTTTGATTTCTCTACCAAATCTTTCTTCGTTAACATCAGCAGCATCTACGTAAGCCACTTTTGGATTCAGTTTACTAATTACTTTTTCAAAAGCTTTCCTATTAAGCAAGTTAAGTTGGTTTTTCATCCTATACTCGTCAATCTTTTCAACATTAATAATTTCGATTTCATAGCTATAATTTTGTTTAATCAGATTGAAAAGTTCTAGCCTTCTTTGAGAACTGAGTAGTTTCGAATCCTTGAATCCTAAATTTTCAATTAGTTTAGCATTTTTAACTGAAACTCCAGCAACGACCATCGGGCCCATAACTGGACCTTTTCCGGCTTCATCCACACCACAAATCATGTTTCTAGAACCAAATTAGCCCATTTTCGAGCCATGAAATATATTGCCGCCTTTTCGGGAACTTCAACAACCGAATCAGGCATCAGCTTTGCTATATTTCCCATAGATACTGGGTGATTAACAATAGATCTTATTTTTGTAGCTTTATCACCAAAAACAGTAGCTTTTTTCATAGGATCAAAATTCTCTAACTCTTTAGTGCTGATGGTTGTTACTCTCAAACCGGAGCCGCCATGCAAAGATCCAGGTAATCTTATTAACCTGTGAACATCNCCTGTAACAGGCTCATCTGGGAATATTGCAGCTTCTTTAATTGCAGTACGAACTAAATGTTTCTGATTTCCTTTGGATAAGGAATTAAATATATTTTCAGTATCTTCTTTTAGATTAATATTTGACTTTCCAAGCTTTAATTNTTTCAATTTTCNCTTTAACTCANCACCGCCTGTTGACTTTAAATCNTTGATTAAAGCAGTTATTTTTCTTGATACAATACCACTCCATCCCTTCGCTTTCAGTGAGGGTAATTTTTTTACGCCAAGATTTTTACGTTCGATACCTTTTCCTCTGATTGCAAATTCTTTAGTGTATCCAGCATCTACCAAAATGTTTTCTAAATTTAAACCCTTTCCAGTCATATAATCTGAAAGCTCTCTTCTTGCACCAGAAGGCAGAGAAAGCACAGATGGAGTTCGCACGTGGACGTGATATCCTCTACCTCCACTAAAGGTGATGAGTAAATCTTTTTCATCCAAAGCAAAATCACCCAATAAAACGTCGTGAACGAGCCTGAAAGTCTGTTCTCGAATGTAATCCATTAATTTAGAAAATGTAATTTTCCCCTTTTTTACATCCTCCATTTCAGGCAAATGATCTGCATCTAAATCAAAAATTAAATCAGCTCCTTGCCATTTTTTTTCTATCATAGTTTTACTTCCAGGATCTCTGTAATATGCAACGGAATGATATGAATGGGCAGGTGCTGTTTTTTCTAGATAAGCTTTAATTTCATTTATTGTGCTGAACCTAACATGTCGATTCATCACCCCACCTCCCCAGTTAAGAAATCCCCACTCTCTAGCAGTAAATCTTGGTGGAAGTATAATGTCTGCAGACCTATAATATTCACGAAATTTTTCTTGTAAAAAATCTTTTGTCTTTATTGGCTCAATTTCTTTTAGCAGGCTCATTTCAAATAATTCTCCCATTTTGATTTAGCTCGAAAGATGCCTTGGCTGAACCATCCATTTCTCAGCTTTTGAGTAATGGTATATTCCCATGGTTTTCTTGGTAAAGATAATGCAAAATCCTTCAACAGTTCATTCTCTAATTTCTTTTCTTCAGACTCTATTTCGATGTAAGTAATATTCCCAGAACTGGGGTTTTCTTCCCATATATCTGCTTTAATTTTAGAGTTTTCTATGTCATATTTGTAAACCATGGCGCTCTTTTCATGAGCAATTACGAAGGATACTTTGGTGTACGTACGGCTTCCTGTAGTTCTTTTATAATTAAATTCCTTCTTATCTAAAAGTTTTCGAAATGAAGCTGCAGTTGTTCTTGATTCAAAACATACAGGTAATTTTACCAATGGATTTCTCCGCCAATTACCGGATAGCCTAATTCGAATTTTTCAAGAGTAAATGGATGAATTTCTCCATACTTTAGAAAGGTGTTACCGTCGCTTATTTCTATACTTCTTCCAGGTATAAAAATAGGATCTTCACATTCTTTTGGTTCACCTTTGATTCTAAGCCTTAGTGCAATACTATCAGCAATCGTTCTAGCTTGAGAAAAAGTGTTCTTGCTCGCAATTTGCATCCAGGCCAGAGATTGCGAATTAGTATGCATCTTAACAATTTCTCCAATTTCAAAAACTTTCTGTGGTAGTTCGCGATGCTTGTTATTCTTCAGCAATTCTAAAAGGTTTGGTATTATGCTTGAACGGAGTACATGATAATCTTCAGTAACTGGGTTAGCAACTTCAGTTTCATCTTGACTATCTCTTTGAGTAAAATCATGAAGCATTTTTTTTGAGGTTAATGTCAGTGTTACAACCTCTTGGAATCCCAATCCTAACATTATTTCTCTGCAATGGCTTTCACGNTTTCTTGAGTCTAACGATTTACCAAATAGTGTCATTTTTGGTAAAGTTTCAGGAAACTCATCGTAACCAATTCCAATTGATACTTCTTCTAGCAGATCAATTGGGTGTAGAATATCAGCCCTGTAAGCCGGTACTTTCACACTCCATTTATCATTTTTTAGTTCAGGCTCCATTCCACATTTTCTAAATGCCTTAAATATAACAAATTGACCGGGGTCAAATCCAAGTAATTTGATAAGATATTCATTATCAATTTCGTGGACTCGAGGGTTCATTGATGGTACAATTTTATTCTCTGAAGGAAATTTAAGTTCAAGTTGTTCAATAGTTCCTCCTCTCTCAACCAATGCTGCAGCTACTATGTTAACACATGCATCGACAGCATTTTGATCGAGTCCAGTTACATCGATTAGCACGTCAGTAGTGTCTTCAGTTATTGTTGTTAACGCTCCATTTATTATTGGAGGTAATGATGCTACTTCATCGTTTGAATCTTTTATAATTGGATATTTGTTAAATTCAGATAATAGATGTGCGTATTCTTTACCTTTCGGATGTTCTTCCAGTATTTCTTGAGGAGTCATTTCATAATCCTTTTGTAAAGGAACAAATGCAGGTTCATGTGGTGAGCAAACGTCATACGTAAAAGGGCCTTCGATTTTTGACAAATCGTGGATACCAATTGATACTTTTTTTCTTTTCCTTCCCAGAGTAACGTGCAATTTTTCTTGAAGTTCCATCAAACATTTAATTGAAATGTCATCTAGAGTAACGCCTCTAACAATTCCACCAGATATACAAGGCCTTATCTCCATTACCTCCTTTGAGATAAACATGTGTGTAGTTTGCGGCTTCACTTCATATTCAATTAAACCTAAACTTTGCTCAGTAAATGATCTAAGTGCTCTTGCAACTCCCTCTGTTGAGAGTAAATCAGGTCTATCTGGAAAAAATTCAACAATAGCTTCTGAATCATTTATTTCATCAGGATCGGCGCCTATCTTTGGAATGATATTAGCAAAATCAGTCGAAGATAATTTATCTTTAAGCATACGATTTAAATCTTCTAGCACTATGTTAATGACTGGCATCCTAGATTCCTATTGTGAAGGTATTATAAGGAAATGTGTCGAAAACTAGTTTAAAACTACTTGTTACGCCTTCTTTCGCGTTTGCGACGGCGCATTTTCTTCTTACGCCATTTCCAACGCTGTTTTCCGGCTTTTTTCCAAACTCGGGAGCTTCTCTTCATACTATTAGGATGGTCGCACTCGCCCACTGTATTTAAAATGCGACCTAATATGAATCAACAAATATATTTCCATTCTCTACTCTTTTCTTTGCATCTATAATCAAATCTCCGAGTTCGCTATTATCTTCGGTTTTGAACATTACGCGGACTTTTTTCAGGTTTATTTGATAATTACACTTAATGCATTTCTTAGTTTTAAACTGTAAATCAACTCCAGTAACGAATCTACATTTTGGGCAGCATATCACTCCAAACATAACTGAAACACTTTAATTTGGATTAATTAAATCTTGTGGGAAGTATTATTTGGCCTTATCTATTTAGACCAACAATGAAATATCCGGAGTTTCCTAATCACGAAAAATATACACAAATTCAGACGATTCTTAACGGAGAGTGTGANGGAGAAGTTTGTGTAAGAGGTTGGATTTATCGAACACGCTCATCAGGTAAGTTAGCTTTTATCGTTTTAAGAGATTCAACAGGTAATATTCAAAGTACAGTATCTAAAAAAAATGTTAGTGAATCAGCTTTTTCAGATGCTCGAAAAGCGCTAATTGAGTCTTCGGTTATTGTAAAAGGAATTCCTGCTAAAGACGACCGAGCTCCAGGTGGATGGGAGATAAGGGCTACAGATTTTCAAGTTGTTCATTTTGCTGAAACTTTTCCAATTACAAAAGATCAGAGTGATGAGCATTTGCTAAACAATAGACATTTGTGGTTACGTAGTCAGAACATGGTGGCATCACTTAAAATCCGCTCAACGGTTTTCAAGGCATTTAGAGATTATTGGACAAGTAATGATTTTACGGAAATTCAATCGCCGAGCTTTACGACTTCAGCTTGTGAAGGGGGGTCAACTCTCTTCAACGTATCTTATGACGATGAAAAGGAGAAAACAGGCCAAAAATTTTACGCCCATTTAAGTCAATCCTGGCAATTATATGCTGAAGCTACAATGTTTGGTTTGGANAATATTTTTACTTTAGCACCTTCATTTAGGGCNGAAAAGTCTCGAACACGTCGTCACCTAACGGAATTTTGGCACGCAGAAGTAGAATCCGCTTGGATGCACAACCATCAAATGATGGAACTAGAGGAAGGAATGATTGTGTACATCATAGAATCTGTTTTATCAAATAATAGAAAAGAATTAGAAATACTGGGCAGAGATATTTCAGTTCTTGAGAATATCAAAGCACCATTCGAAAAAATGACTTATGAGGAAGTGCTTGGTAAATTGAATTCAATGGGCTTTGATTTGTCATGGGGTGACGATTTTGGATATAAGGAAGAAAAAGCACTTACCCAAGACTTGAAGTCACCAATGTACATAACAAATTTCCCTAGGGAAAAGGGTTTCTATCATAGACCTGATCCTAGTGATCCTAGGTCTTTAGTTTGTCATGATTTACTTGCCCCAGAGGGGTACGGAGAAATAATAGGAGGAGGAGAAAGGGTTTGGTCCTCTGAAGAGTTAATAGAAAGAATCCGTGAGGAGGGATTAGAACCAGAGTCTTATGGATGGTATTTAGATATCCGCAAATTTGGTAGTGTACCTCATTCAGGATTCGGTTTGGGTATAGATAGAACAGTCAGCTGGATTTGCGGTTCAGATCACATTAAACATGTTATTCCTTTCCCGAGGACAATGCGTAGAACAACACCTTAGATTTACTTTAAATCTTTAGCCTGTATAACCCAATTATCTCTTTTTATTCTACCAGGAAAAAATTCGATAGCTTCATTAACTTGATCTTCTAACTCTGGTGTCATGTTTGATATTTGCTCATAGGTGTATATACCTAAAGCATTTAGTTTTTGCTCTAAGAAAGGTCCAATACCCTTTATGTTTTTCAAATCATCTTTATTTTCTTCATCAGCTGTACCAATGGTTTCAAAGTCAATACTGTCTTTCTTTTCTGCTATTCTGGCTAAATCGTCTTCTTTGCTACCACTATCTTTTTTCTCAGCCTTTCTTGGTTCCTTATCTTCAGAGTCAGCTATTCCGTCACCATCAATATCACCTTTGCCATCTTTTTCCATAGGTCCTTTAATTTTCTCATCAATAGGTCCGGAACCTCCAAATATTTCCAAGGATCTAGCCACTCTTTTTCTAACATAAGGTTCTGGATCATCCAATGAACCAACGAGAGAGTCGCGAGCATCGCTGGAACCTGCAAATCTTCCTAACCCTTTTGCAGCTTGCCATCTTACGTACATGTCATCATCATTCATGCATTTGATTAGGTAAGGTAGAACAGCCATCCTACCGGTTCGTCCCATTGCATCTGTAGCTACTCTTCTAGCAAAAGCATCGCCATTTTTTAGTAAGTCATTAACTAGTGGCTCAAGCCCTAGTTCACTCATATTTTGGAATAATTCTATAGCTCCCTTATTCACAAAAGAAGCACTACTTCCAGCTTCACTTTCTTCACTTTCCAGTATAGTTTCAACAAGACTGTTAGAAATAGAAACCTCACTTAGGGGTAACATTGCCTTTAGAGTGATTAGTGCTTCATTACGTGTTTCAAAGCTTTCATCTCCTAAATCCTCAATTAAATTTTGTATTCTGCCTGATGAGCTGCCACCAATATTCGAATCGCTTTCCATCTTAATCAAACCATTATCCAATTACAGTATTTAATATTTAAACATCTGTATGGAAGCTTATGGCTCCCCGAATTATTTCTCACAGAGGTAAGGTCGATTTATCTAGTTCAGAGAATAGTTTAGCTGGCATTCAAGAGGCAATTGATTTGGGAGTAAATATGATTGAATTTGATGTTAGAAATACTGCAAATGATGTTCTAGTTTGTTACCATGATGAATCAATTAAAGGTAAGCTTATTTCGCACATCGAATACGAGGAAATGAAAGCATTAGACAAAAATGTTTGTAAGCTAGAAAAAGTTATTGAACTATGTAAAAATAAGGTCGGAGTTAATGTAGAGATTAAGGAAGAAGGTTATGAAGAAAAAGTTGTTGATTTGCTAATTTCTAATTTTAGCTACGTGGATATACTGATTACCTCATTTAAGTCCAAAGTAATTCGAAAAATTAAACTTAAAGATTCTAAGTTAACCACAGGATTTTTGATTGGAGAGTCATTCAGTTACAGTACATTCTGCAGAGTAATCAAGGAATCTTTTACGATGAGAGAATTTTTGTATTCTAAGGCAGATTTTGTGTCTCCATATTATAAAATTTACGAAATTGGTTTAATGTACAAATTTAAAAAATTAAAAGTACCAATCCAGCTTTGGACTGTAAATAATTTAAGCTTNTTAAAAGATTTAATAAACAGAGATATCCACTCTGTAGTAACCGATGTGTCAGGTAAACTTTTGCAGGAGCTTTGAAATATGACTGAGTTCGACTTAGAAAAAATAAACGAATTTGCACCATTTTGTTTATCTTGCTTGGGTCGCTCTGTTGGATTAGTTGGTTTTGGTCTTGACAACAGAGAGAGAGGGTTGGAAATGGCCAACCTCATCGAGATATCATCAGGTATTGACACTGACAAAGAATTAATATGCGATTCAGAGGATTGTAAAATTTGTGATGGATTAATTGGAGAAATTGATAATTTTATAGATTTATCTTGTGATTCAATATTAGATTATTCATTAGAAACCTTCAAAATAGGAACTATTGTAGATAAAGACATACTCGACACAGAGTCGGAATTTTCAAAAATATTTGGTTTAAATTTATCGGAAACTATCAAATCTCAATTGAACAGAGAAATAGGGATTGGCGTGTTTCAAAATCTTGATATTTCAGCTAGGCTTGATCGCCCAGACTCAACAATTATAATTGATACTAGATATGACACTATTAACCTAGAAATTAAGTCTATTTTTATCGAGGGAAAATACAATAAGTATGACAGAACTATTCCACAAACTTATTGGCCTTGCAGTAAATGTAAGGGAAGGGGATGTAGACAATGTAACAATACAGGCCAATTGTATCCAGATTCTGTCCAATCGCTCGTAGCAGCACCTTTTATGAAAGCTACACGCTCAACAGAAAATTTATTTCACGGCATGGGTCGAGAGGACATTGACGCAGCTATGTTGGGCTCAGGTAGACCTTTTGTTCTGGAATTGCGCAGACCTAAAGTTAGAGATTTTGATTTAGATAAAATGCAAATAGAAATTAACACAGTAAACAAGGACAGAATTCGAGCTTCAAATTTTAAATTAGTCTCACGTTCAAGAGTTGCAGAGTTAAAAAACACAGTTTGCGATAAATCATACAGGGTAGATGTTTCCGTTCCTGTGGAACTTTCTATAGAAAGCCTTAAGAACGGGGCGCAAAGGTTGAAGGAGAAGCTTGTCAAGCAGCGGACACCGACACGTGTAGCGCACCGTAGAGCAGATTTGATACGCCCACGCTTTGTTGAATCGGTAAAGGTTTTATCTTTTGAGCAAGGAATGGTCGAACTTGAAATCAAAGCTCAACACGGAACCTATATTCGTGAACTTGTTAGCGGAGATATGGGACGTACAGTGCCCAGTTTCTCATCGCTGGTTGATGGGGCATGTAAGGTAGAGGTTTTGGATGTCCTTAATCTCCATCTTGAAAACGAAGAGGAAACAAAATGACCAAAAGATCACAAGGATTAAGGAGTGGTTCACGCCACAAGCTTTCACGCTCTTTTAAGGAGAAAGGACTATCTCCAATTACACGCTCATTACAAACTTTCGAAATTGGCGATACTGTCAACGTAGTAATTGATTCTTCATATCAAAAGGGTCAACCACACCATAGATTTCATGGATTAACAGGTAAAGTTACAGGAAATCAAGGTAAGGCTTATGTGGTGTCAACACGTGTAGGAAAAATGCTCAAGGAGTTAATAATAAGGCCAGAGCATCTTAGGAAAGCCAAGTAGGAGCATAAAATGGAAGCAGAAAAACAACCAGAACCAGTACCTTTAGGTGTAGCTAAAGAATTACTTGAAAAAGAATTAAGCGTACGAGAAAATCGTTTGAGATGCGTAGATTGTGGTAACTTCCAAGCAGTTCCTGATGTTGAACCAGAGACTGAAAAATCTGACGACGATGAAGAATCAGATGAATACACAGGTCCAGTTTGTGAAAAATGCGGTTCACAAAGATTAATGTTAATAGAACAAATACAATATGAGCACAAGTTAGCTCTTGATCATGTTCGTTTAATTACTCAGGCCACTCCTGATCAAGGAGCCCAAATTATAGAGAAAGTTATTGAACTAGAGCATGTTAATGATTATTATGCAGCTAAAATTGTAGATGTTTTACCCATGCATGCAGATGATGTAAGGTCTATTTTTGCTAGGGAGCGTTTCTCACTTGGGCATGATGAAATAGACACTATAATTTCTGCAGTAAAGGAGACCATGGGGGTATGATTTATGGAAGATTATGCTTACGTTCTTGATGTTTTGCCGGAAGGAAGACCAGATAGTAAAAGACGATTCAGAAGAGAGCCTTTAGTCTACGGTTTAGGTATAGAAGAGTTCAAAATTTTCGATATGCAGCCTGTTGCTGGTGCAGCAATAAATATTGGAGATAAATGTTACATTGGTAAAGAAACTGAGGATAGAACTCAAATTGACCATGTAAGAGCAAGAGTGAATTATTCAGATTTAACACACACAGCACAAAGCGAACTTAGCTTTGTTCTAGATGAGATTGTTAAAGATAATGAAGAGAAATTTATCCAATTTTATAATCATGCTGGACCTATTTCTCGTCGTTACCACTCTCTAGAGCTTATTCCTGGACTGGGTAAGAAAACGATGAATTTAATTGTGAGTAATAGACCTTACAAAACTTTTAAAGAAATGGAAGAGAAGATTTCAAGTTTCCGCAATCCTGAGAAGTATTTATCTCAGCGAATTGAAAATGAAATCCGTGAGACCGATCAAAAATATCGCCTCTTTGTGAAATAATTATACAGAATAGGTGTATTGTATTGCGCCAGCTATTCGAGCTCTAACGTCAGCATTACCTGACAAAGAAATTTCCAAAGTCCAATTCCCACTACTTCCAGATACAGAACCCATAATGTGTTGATTAGTCCCTGGGCTAAAAGTTTCGATTAGCACTTCGGTTCCTTCATGATCGCGAAGTATTAGCTCTCCACTTCCAGAACTGCCTATGTCAGCCTCGAGATAGTATACGATGTAATTCCAAGGTCCATATCTTTCATGACCTCCATTCGCAAATTGAGTATCATAGACTCCAAAGTCAGGTCCNATAAATTCTTCATCGAAAAGATCTCCGCCTCTNCAGAAGTATGAATTTCCAGTGTAGCCGCTACCATAGTTTCCTAGATTCATAATCAGTACTAATTCTCCGTTAGAGTTTGTATATTCTAAATTATTAAACCATCGTGCATTTTTATCAAAAGTATATACCATGAATGCTCCAGAGTCAGCATTGGCATTAATCTCAGCTTCAGATTCAGTAATGTCAATAACACTTGCTCTGAATTTTTCACCATACATACTGAATTCCCAGCTCTTGTCCATTTCTAATGGAAAATTAGCAATGTTTTGCGGGATATTGTTTTCGTAAACAGAAAAATCAGACATTTGAACACGTCCTAATGCTGGATTATAGTTAAGGACGGCATGCCTTTTTGCGTCGTCNAGATTTCCAGCTCCTACATAGTAGTCCGAATCATCGTCATCTACAGAAACGACCATGGTGGTGGAAAATTGCTTATCATCTACAGTAACCGAGTATTCCCAGAAATCTCCTTTATTCCAGTTCGGAGAGTATAAGGACAAGCCATCTTTTTCACTACCAAAGAATCCATTCTCTAAACAACCGCTACTCATAGTAGTCATGAAAATAATAATTGTAACTATGAATGACGCCTGCTTCATATCTTATCACTAAAGTACTGTTAATTATAGTTCACTATATCCTTCTAGTTCGAAATGTTCTCTTGCTTCAGATACAGTATAGAAAGATCCCGTGATTAATGTTTTTTCACCAGTTGACGATGAAATGGCGTCTTTTACGCTTTTAAATTTCCTACATTTAACATTGAGTTGTTCACATATTTCGTAAATATAATCGGGCGAAGCACTTCTTTCACTATTTAGATTACAAGCCGATACAGTACAATATGCTGGCAATTTACCTATGAATGCTTTAATGTCTTTATCAACAAGCATTCCCAAGATTACTTCTTTGTAGTTGTCATCTATTGATAATATGTGTTCTATTGCTTGTTCGTTATGTGCAGTATCAATTGTAAAATTTAGATGCTTTTCTTGTCTACCTGGNANATTCATAATAATTGGTTCAATCGNAAATTCGAGAACNTCAGTACACGCTTTAATCCAATCTGANATCTTCAGCCCCTTGATAATTTTCTTTGATTCTGGTATGTACTTGTGATATTTTTCGTCCCACCCCGTTATTACTGTGGCGTTTTTTCTCACAATTTTAGCTTTTGTTGCAGCAATTTTTTCTAANCTATCACCTAAATAATCTACATGATCTAATCCTAACGTAGTCAGTATTGCAATCTCTGCGTCTGCAACGTTTACTGCATCCCACTCACCTCCTAAACCAATTTCCATTATAGCATAATCCACATTTTTACTACTAAAATAAACATAAGCGAGAGCTGTTAAAGTTTCAAAATAGGTTATTTGAAGATTATTCTCTTCAGATAGCTTCTTTATTTTTAATAAATATGTGGCAAATTCCTTTTTGCTTATAATATTATTATCAATTTTAATTCTTTCTCGTACGCTGTGGATATGTGGTGACGTAAAGCATCCTATCTTTTTGTTAGTTTGCATTAAAGTATGGTTGAGGTTGAAACAAGTACTACCCTTAGCATTAGTTCCACCTACAGCTATTATTCTCAGTTTATTTTGCGGATTTCCAGCCAAATTCATAAGCTTCTTTATTCTTTCAAGACCTGGCTTAATTTTATTCTGGTTCAATTCATTTAGCCAAAGTAATATTTTTCCATATTCTTTAGACATATTAGCTATTCAATTGATTCCCATTCAACTGTATCTGGTGTAACAATTCCTTGATCGTTTAAGATTCCTCTAAAATTGTCTGGTGAAACGCCTGCAATTTCAGCACCTTTAGTTAACGTGGCCTTTCCTTTCTTATATATTTCAACTGCAGAAGCATATCTAAGGTGATTCTTCTTTTCTATCATGAATCTAAGTGATTCTTTAACAACGTCTGACCTGCTACTGAAATGTCCCGAATCGACGAGAGCCTCTATTTGCATTACAAGTATCGGAGGTAAGGAATAGGAGTTACTCATATAATAACTATTATCAACTATTATTAATAATTATTCACTAAGCTTTATATGCTACATTCTGGTGAAAATATTGATACGTTATGAGCCTTAACCTAAAAAATTGGTTTGCTAACACATTGGCGCTTGCGCTAATATGCTTTGGATTTCTCTTAATCACAGGAGTAGCTTCAGCAGATGCTTATGATCATAAAATGACTGTAAGTCCTAGCTCTCAATCCGGTGATCCNGAAGAGCAATTACAATACACTATAACTATAGAGAATACAGGTGACAATGATGACACTTATGACATGAGTGTGACTAATTCTACCATTCCTACAGGTTACACGGCATTCATTTTACCTTCTACCTTATCAGTTGAAGAGGACGAGTCTGGAACAGCTACATTGTTCATTAAGATAGCCAACAGAACAACAAGTACTGCTGAGGGTGGAGATACAGCTCAAATTAGTTTTAAGTCTAAATCTCAGAACAGCGACAGTGGTGGAAAGACTAAAACTCAAACGGCTTCATTAACAGTAAATAATGTATATGGAACAACTTTGACACCTAGTGAAGGTGAAAAAACCGTTGATCCTAATGAAAATGTTAAGTTCATGGTTAGCGTTAAAAACTCAGGAGGCAACACAGAAGACAGTGTTACTATTTCATTCACTGCAAATGGTGTAGACTCATGGGACATAACTCCTCAGCCGTCAACACTGACTCTCGACATTAACGAAGTTGGTTTTTTTAATCTTTCAGTAACGCCAGATATTGAGGCGATTGCCGGCTTGAAAAGTATATCAATCGTTTCTACTTCTGAAGATGGTCAGACTGTATCATCAACTTCGGTTACCGTCAAAGTCAATCAACTTCCTGCACTTCAAGTAGATAAGGTAGGCTCCAGCTCGAAAGATGTTGAAGCAGGTAAGAGAGTGTATTATTCATTCGAAGTAACGAATAAAGGTAATGCAGTTGATACTTTTAACTTAGCTGTAGACACTTCCAGTTTACCATCTGGATGGGATGCTTCGCTCGATCAAGATAAGATAAGCAACCTTGGTGTTGACGATAATATCACACTCACTGATGTGCTGGTCGTAAAAGCCCCTGAAGACGCCGCAGCTGATGTAGAAACGCAAATAATTGTAACTATATCTTCAGATTACAACGCGTCAATTAATTCTACCTACACTTCTCGAACAACTGTACTTCAAAACTACGAGCCAAAATTAGCAATTAATGGAGAAGATACTCAATCAGCAAAACCAGAGGAGCAGGTAAATTTCACAATTAAAATCACAAATGATGGTAACGGTGAAGACGACATCTCGTTGTCTCTAATTGGAGGCAATGCTAGTTGGGGTCAGCTAGGGGACTCGGCTTTTACTCTTGCCGCAGGAGCAAATGATACTACAACGTTGAGAGTAACTCCGCCTAAAGATACTGAAGCTAAAAATGGTTACAACTTAATTATAAGGGCAACATCAGAAGATGATTCTACCACTACTACAAGAAATATATTTGTTAATGTTCTTCAAGTTTACGAAGTTTCAGTTCAAGTTTCCGGTGATAGTTCTAAGAAGGGAGACCCTGGGGATGAGCTAATTTTTGAGATGACTATCAAGAATAAAGGTAATGGAGAAGATACAGTATCTTTGTCACTAGAAGGTGAAAAAGCTTCCTGGGCATCTATTGTTGATGAAGTTGAATTGACAAGTGGAGAAAGTAAAACCGTTAATTTAACTGTAAACATTGATGACGATGCAACAGTTGGAGATAATGACATTATAGTAAATGGAACCTCAGAAGATAATCCGTCAGTTTATGACACAGGTTCTGTTAAGGTTTCAGTTAACAAGCAGTTTAAGGTTGATGTAGTTGTCTCATCGAAGAGTGGAGACCCTGGTTCGACTGTGCAATATGATGTTAGAATACAAAACGAAGGTACTGGTGTAGACACATTCACGGTTAACGTAGATGATTATCCAGCAGGGTGGTCCGTTGATCCAGTATCTTTTCAAGTAGAGGATGTTGAAGCAGGTGGCGAGAAGCTTGTTACTCTCAATGTATCTATAAGATCAGGTGAGGATAACAAGGCTTTTACGCTAAACTTAACAGCCTCATCAGACGAAGCACAGAAGGAAAATCCTCCGAAATATGCTAATAAAACAGTTAGTATAATTACAATTGTAAATCAAGAGTATTGGATTGACTTGTCTGTTGATGATTCTGATAGAACAGTTGAAGCTACAGTGGGAGTTCCGGTATCGGTAAAGATTGACGTAGACAACCTAGGAACTGGTGACGATATAGTAGCAATGACTAATACACCTCCAGAGGGGTGGACTGGAGTTGACTTTAGTAATCCTTTCATTAATGTTGCAGAGAATAGTCAAGAAGAAGTAACCTTGACAATTACCGTTCCGGAAAGTACTTCGAAAGGAGATTATGAACTAGTTGTCAGAGGAGTTTCGGATTGTGACGGTTGTGAAAATGGAACAAAATCAACTGACTCTATCACTCTAACAGTTAAGGTCGATTTAAGCAGAGGAGTTCAAGTGAGTACAGATGTTACTGAAATAGAAAAGTTACCAGGCTCTACTGCATCTTTCACTATAGATGTTAAAAATACCGGAGATGGTTCTGATAATTTAATTATTTCAATTCTGGATGATGATTTAGGTTGGGCCTCAGCCAATACTACATCACTCACCCTTGATAAGGATCAAACAGGTTCAGTTACAGTAAATGTTACACTGCCTGTATATGATTTAGAAAGTTTATCCAACCAAGAGAGAAATGCGTTACAAGCTAATAGTTATTCTGTAACCGTGAAAGTTAAGTCTGGTGGAGATCTGTCAGTCAGTGATACAGCTTCCCTTCAAGTAGACATAGGTCAGATTTACGGAGCCACCGTGGAAATTGTAGGCACTTCGGCAATCACATCATATCCTTCTACTGAAACTCAAGCTTCGGAAAGGACTGAAAAGTTTACTTTCAAGCTTACAAACACAGGTAATGGTCAAGACTCGGTAAGTGCTGAGACAATTGCTACAACATATCCAGATGACTGGAATGTCGAACTTTTCCAAAATCCATCATGTTCAAGTTCTTTTTCAGGATCCATTGGTGCAGGTCAATCTAAGTATCTATATCTTTGTGTAGAACCTGATCAAGATTCAGACATTGGTAATTACAGTGTTCTTACGGAGTTTTCACCTAATTCTGGAATTGACCCTGCAGTTCAGGTATCAGTAAATCTCGAAGTGGCTTCTCCTAGAAGAGAGCTTGACGCCACTGCGATTGATAGTTCAAAAGAGATATACCCTGAATATGAAGGAAGCTCAACCCAAAATAGTGTAAAATTCAAGGTTAAATTAGATAATACAGGTTCAAATGATGATATATTCATTCCAGAAGTTGAATCTACTTTAGAAGACGGTTGGACAGTTACTTTCTTCCAAGATAGCTCAAAAACACAGTCTTGGCCGAATGCTGGAGTTACGATTGAAGAAGGTGAACTCGACGATCTTTGGGTTTTTGTTTCTGTAAATGATGAAGCTGAGGTAGGTAATGAAACTATCAAAATTTCAGTAAGGAATGAGGAAGACGATCCTAATGCACGTCAAGAAATTGATTTAACAGTAATTATCCAAAGGCCAGAAATTGTTATCAAGCAGAGCAATATTAGGATAGAAATTGATGGTGTATTTGGTAATGCTTCACAGGTTAAGGATGGAGATACTGTAGTAATTTATGTTGATGTAGAAAATATTGGTTCTGCAGATGCAGACGATGTTAACATTGAAATTTATTATTATCCCAAGAAAGCACCAACAACTCAACAAGAAATTGACGAATTGTTAATTACAGGATTTGAATTTGATGACTCTAAAAACACTTACATTTACCAGCTATACGGAAGTAACGGTAGATCAACCAATATCAAAGAAGGAAATTCCAAGGAGATAGTTTCAGATGATTGGTTAATTAAAGGTGGCGAGTGGTATGTTGAAGCCAGAGCTGATTACGATAAGAATAATGATAATGGTGAAATTCTAGAGGAAAATGAAAATAACAACGATGCAAGATATTCAGAATTGTTAAGAGTAAAGCCAGATTTACAGATTACAGCAATGCGTGTTGACAGCAAATATGCAGGTGATAACTCAGGAACTCCTAACGTGGATGATACAGTAACTTTTACAGTTACAGTAACTAATGCTGGAGCTGCAGATGTTGATAATAGTCGCCTGTACATAACCGCAGATAGTAGCACAGATAATGTAGTATTGAGAGATCGTACAAACCAAGAATATGTGTTGTTTGATTTGGATGCAGGTGAAACACAAGAGGTTCGCTTCAGATGGAAAGCCACCCTAGAAGAATGGACGGCTTTCAGTGCTGAAGTAAATCCGGTTTGCGATGACTTCAATATTCCAGACTTCACATGTGAGTCAGAAGGAGATGGTTTTTCCTCAGACACAGGTCGCATGTTCGATGAACTCGGAAGATACTCAGACAACGTTTGGCCTCGAACTGGTGTTTTTGAGCAGAGCGGTACTCCAGTTGAGTTTTCAGTATTGCCAGATTTCAAAATTACTGACGTAGATATGGACCCAACAAGCCCTCAAGTAGGTGAAAAAGTAGATATTACTGTGACAGTTAGAAATATCGGTAACGCAGATTGGCAAATTTCATCCAAACCGCTTCAAGTGAAATTTGAAGATGGGGCAGGAACCGAGCTAACTCAACAAATTAGTGAATCAATCGATAAAGATGCCACAACAGAGGTAAGTTTCAGTTGGACAGTTCCAGACAAGGATAACAAGGATTTCTTGACTTTGAGTTGGACAATTGATGCAGGTACAGGTAGTTTTGAGATTCAACAATGTAATGATTGTGATACAACTAATACTGGAGATGGAACAGATAATGACGAATATGTCATGGAAGATTTCGAACTCCAACTTCAAGCAGTTCTAGGAGAAATTGAATTTATTAACACTTTATCAGAAAGAGAATTAGTTAAAGGTGTACCTTTGCTTTTACCAGTTCTATTCTTGGTAGGATTGGTTGCTCTGGCAATCCCAGTTGTTTTACTCCGTAGAAGATCTGGTGGCTCAACAGCAGCAGATGATTCAGATGAGTCAGGCGATGAGGAAAGTGCATCAGAAGAGCCGGTAGCAGCACCTCCATCCAAGATTAGCGTAGCAATAGTCTCTACAATAGATGGTAAAACTGCAAATGTGAAAGTTCCTTCAAACATGCCTGTNAATAAACTGTTACAAAACTGTGTAGGTAAATTCCCATTACCTCATGCTAATTTTGCAGTGATGTTGAATGGTGTGGCTGTAGACAACAATTTAACATTAGCAGATGCTGGTTTGACCGATAAGTGCCAAGTAGATTTAGTACCTCTAGAGTAAAACGCAAGCAATGCTTGACGTTTTAGTTGTTGGTGCTGGGCCTAGCGGTTCCAGAACAGCTTGGAATTTTGCCAAAGAAGGCTATAAAGTAACTTTAATAGATAGAGCGGAGATCATCGGCGAACCTTGTCAGTGCGCAGGTTTAATTACACCCAGAACTTTTGAGTATTTAGGATACGAGCGACCAATATTGCAAGAGATGGACGGTGCCAGACTATGGGGCCCAAAGGATTCATTCTTAGAATTTCAAGCTTCAGAAACTAAAGCCTTAGTCATAGACAGACCTGACTTGGATCGGTCTATAGCAGAAAAGGCATCAGAAGCAGGCGCTAATGTTCTTCACGGCCATACATATTTGGGACATGAAAAAATAGAAGGTGGAATTGAGGCCAAGATAAGAAATAAATCAGAAAAATTTAGCATTCAAACTAGGCTACTCGTTGGCGCAGATGGTCCATTATCTAGAGTAGCTAAAAATGCAGGAATAAGTGGCAAAAGGGAGATATTGACTGCTTTTGGTGCAGATGTTAAAGGATACAAAGGTAAAGATACTCACGTAGATCTTTTTGTTGGTTCAGAGCTTGCACCACGTTTTTTTGGTTGGGGAATACCTACAGGACCTGATGAAGGTCGTATAGGTATAGCAACAACTTTACCACACAAGCCAATGCCTTTCTTCAGAGATTACTTTTTGAAGGGCGCACCATCCAAATTGCTTGGAGGTGCAAAAATTATTAATTTGATCAGCGGCTTGATTCCTTTTGGAGTTGCTAGTCCAAGTTACACTGACAATATTATTTTGACAGGCGATGCTGCAGGTATGGCAAAGCCAACCTCAGGGGGCGGGATTTACTCAGGTTTAATTTCAGCAGATGCAGCTTTTGAAGTAGCTTCTAAGGCTTTAAATTCAGGTGATTTGAGTTCAGTTAATCTGAGTGAATATCAAACGCTAATAGTGAATAGAATAGGAGGAGAGTTAACTAAGGGTAGTTACTTGAGAAAAGCTTTCTTGAGTTTGAACGATGATCAATTGGCTGAAATCATATCAATCTTAGATGAACCCAAAGTTAAAAAAGCCATAGAAAAAACCGGAGACTTAGATTATGCTTCTTTAGCTGCCTTTTCTGTACTTAAAACGCAACCAAAATTGATTAAATTTGCCCCTCATCTTTTGAAGCCATTTATTTAGTTCAGGATAGGTTTCTTCTTCTTCCAAATAGAAAATTACAGATAGTCCAGCAAAGATTACTGTCAAAGAAATTAGTATGTAAAGAGGCCATTTTGGTATAGGTTTCTTTACTCCGAAAGAAGAGTCTGGAATTATTCCATCGACTTTTAATGAATCGAGATTAATGTTTCCAGGGTAATTTTCAGATAAATTAGTAGTGGCGTTTGTCCATTCCTCCATACTCCAATATCCTCTGGACTGAAGCACTCTTTCTGTCGCATTAAATTGAAAATTCATTGAGAATCTAACAAAGTATGTTCCCTCTTTAGTATCCTCATTAGTGTTTATGTCAAATTTAAGTCTCACAGTTTGGTTGACTTCGATATTTTCAATACTGAAGCTTGCACTTTCTGAATTAGGGCTATCTGAGCACTTTTCTTCTTCGTTCTTATATTTCCAACAATTCTCAGATATAATGGGTCTTTTATCTGAATTAATGCTGCCCAAACTCTCCGATTCATCAATATCTGCTCTATGGTAAATTTCAGCAACTATCTGAACTCCAGTAAGATTTTCAATATACCTATTTTGAATATCAAGAGAAAAAAATCCGTTTTCGCCGGGTTCTAACTGAGGTGTTGCGAAGTTGTGAAAGTTAGGTATATTGCCAGGATGGCTTGTATATTCGTCAATTTCAGATTGAACAGCAGGTAGCATCATAATCATCAAGACAATGCCTAGAGCCTTTCTCATTATCATGTCAGATAAGCATCCCTTTAAAACGAGTTTCACACTTCGGTAGATAGAATTTATAAGGGATAGTCTCTGAGAAATCATGAGAATAGCCAGAGTTTTAGTATTATCTTCAATATTTTTTTTGGTTATCATCGGTTTTTTTGTTGTAAATGCGGATGCAATGCCCGTTTATGTTAAAGATCTTCAAGGAGAGACATTGACTTTAGATGTTGAGCCAAGTGATACTATTGAAAATGTAAAGGCTAAAATCCANGACATAACGGGGATTTCTCCAGGTGATCAACGTTTGATTTTTGNTGGAAAAGAATTAGAAGACGGTAGAACTTTATCTGACTATAACATTCAGACAGAATCGACGTTACATCTTGTTTTGAATTATAATTTTACTTCAGGTTTGCATGTGGATGTGGGCGAAGATATACTTATCACTCATTCTCATATTTGGTTAGAGGGAGATTTTTTAATTGACGGAAATCTATCTATCGAAAATTCTCATATAAATGTAAATCGTTCTCTAGATATGACTATTTCTGAAATTAGAATAAATTCTACAGGAATTCTAAACATACATAATTGTACATTTTCCACAGTTAATGATGCNAATTTATCTTACAGTATGTACACTATAGTTTCTGATGCAGGTTCGCTTATTGTAACAGAATCAAATATAGAGTATTCAATGATTTGGCTTGTCGGTGGTCAAGCTAGTATCTCAGATACTTCAATTAATGGTCAAAGTATAGTAAACTATGGAATATTTTCAGAAGATACAATTTTGAACCTAAGTAATGTTTCGATTTCAGGTTATAGTCTTGGCCTTCGCTCCATTGGTACTGTCCCGTTCCAAGAGCAAGTAACTTTTTTCAATTGTTCATCATGGATGACTCAAGAGTGGTGGGTTAATTTTACTGCAATAGATACAACAACAGGATTGCCAATTACCGGTTTTCAAATTAGACAGTGGGATGTAGATGGAACAATGATAGGTAGTTGGAACTGGGCTAAAGAGTATGAAATTAATTCAGATGGTTTACGAATAGATCATACTTCAAATTTCTCGGCTTTTGCAAATTTTGGTTTTGCCCACGTTGATGATGAATGGTCTCAAGTTATAAGTGAAAATACGGCACTTATACGTTATTTTAACCTTAATTTATCGTCAATAGGTTATAAATCAGCAGAAGTTTATGCATCAGGTGAAATGTGGGAGCCAGGACAGAGAGTTCCTAAATGGTCCGATATTAATGTACTAGTTACAATAACTAATCCTACTGATTATAATTTTTCAAATTTATTTCTGGANATGGATATTAATAATAACAAAGGTTTTGCNAGGGCTAGTTTGTCACTTTCGCCTAACAGTGAAACAGTTGGTAACATTTCTTGGCAGGCTTCGATAGAAGGTCCTTTGTCACTTAAGATTACTACATTCCTAGAACTAAGCTCATCCGTTAATCAAACATTGTCAATGTCAAAATTTGTGGAAGTAGGCAGTAAAGATGTTGAAGAAAAAGAATCAGGAAATATCCTTGTTTTACTTGCTATTTCTATCATTTTGGCTGCATGTTCCTTCATTATCTATTCTGGCGTTGAAGAGGCGGAGGAACTATCTGAAGAACAAATAGTCTTAGCCTCAGAAAGTAATAAATCAAATAAGATTGACTCAGATGAAGAAGAGTGAACGTGTCAGCGAATATATTAGGTATTGAATCAACAGCCCACACAGCAGGCGTTGGAATTATTACTTCAGAGGGCAAAATATTGTCTAACCAGAGGTCAATGTATATTCCGGAAGAAGGTGGAATCCACCCGCGTGAGGCTGCAAGGCATCATTCTGACACTTTTCCATTATTGTTTGAGAATGCCTTTCAGGAAGCTAAGTTGAAGCCTAATGACATTTCGTTAGTTTCGTATGCTAGAGGTCCAGGTTTGGGACCCTGCCTTAGAACTGGAGCTACTGCAGCTAGAGCTTTTGCTTACACTCATGATATTCCGCTTATTGGAGTAAATCATTGTGTGGCTCATTTAGAAATAGGGTTACTTGAGGGGGCAACTGATCCTGTTTTACTTTATTTGTCTGGTGCTAACACTCAAGTTATAGCGTACGCTTCTGAAAAGTATAGGGTGTTTGGTGAGACTATTGACATTGGAATTGGCAATGGTTTAGACAAATTTGCTAGGGAAGCTGGAATGGGTTTTCCAGGTGGGCCAAAAATTGAAAAATTAGCCAAAGGTCCAGAACTACTGGATTTACCTTATTCAGTAAAAGGGATGGATATGGCCTTTTCGGGTTTAATGACTGCAGCGAAGTCTAAGTTAGATTCAGGCCACTCGATTGAAACTGTTACATATTCATTACAAGAGCATGCTTTTGCAATGTCTTGCGAAGTTGCAGAAAGAGCTTTGGCACATACTGGAAAAAATGAATTAGTATTAGGAGGAGGTGTAGCATGTAACGAGAGACTAAGGGAAATGGCTACTATTATGACGGAGGAACGAGGAGTCAAGTGTTTCATACCTTCGAAAGCTTTGTGCGTTGATAATGGAGTAATGATTGGCTGGTTAGGCCACCAAATGGTCAGTGGAAATTATGAAATAACTGATGAAGATAACAGAGTTCATCAGAAATATCGTACAGATATGGTAGAGGTGACTTGGAGATGATTTTTAGAGGTGCTGAAGCAATTGTTGAAAAAATAGACTGGCAAGGGNTNTCAGCAGTATCGAAGATTCGAAATAAAAGGTCTTACAGACATCCNGATTTAGAAAAGAGATTAGTGAAAGAGAGACTGAGAAGCGAGTCTCGAATTATTGAGCGTTTATTATCAGGTGGCATTTCAGTTCCATCAATTTATGAGGTTAATGTTGATAAGTCTCAAATAATCATGGAATTCATTGATGGNATTACTCTCGAGAAAGGACTTCGAACTGACAATTTCGAGGAATATTTGGTTTCTTCAGCCAAATTATTGTCACAAATACATTCATCAGNNATAGTTCACGGNGATCCCACTACTAGCAATTTTATGATTTTAGATAAATTATATGCGATAGATTTTGGACTTTCCAGTTTTGACGACGATGCAGAATCCAGAGCATCAGATCTTNGGGTCTTTTTGGAATCTTTGGAAGCTCATCATTCGGAGATTTTAGGGAGAGATATCTTCTTGGCTGCATATTCTGAATGGTCTCAGTCGAATGAAGTACTCAATGCNTTNGAAGTATTAGAGTTACGTGGNAGGTATAATTTAATGCGAGGGTAGGCTCACTGTAATAAATCCCCCCTACTAGTTACACTTGAGGCTTACTTTGAATATACTACGAAAGTTCTTCGCATTAGCTTTTTTCTCAATGATTGTTATGTCAATCCCTGAAGTAGAAGCAGACAAGGAACCTATTTGGAGCTGGTCTTCATCTAGTCCTGTAACTAACGTCGCAATATCATCAGATTCAATTAATCTTTCTGCAACGTATGGTCAATCAGTATCATTGTGGAAAAATGGAACATCTTCCCCTTATAATACAAAGACTCTCTCGCAAGGAATTAGTTACATGGAGATATCATCTAATGGAATGTATGTTTTAACTGGTGAAGAAACAAATAAGTTGACTCTATGGCAAGAAGGAACTAAAGTATGGGATAAAGGCGGATTTCTAAATGGCTTGTACGGGATAGATATTTCCTCAGACGGTTCGAATATAACCGCAGTAGATCGTAGAAATGTTTATTTCTTTGATAAAGGAAGTAATAGCGAGGTATGGAATGAAAATTTTGCGACTCAAGAGATGTCTACTGTAACAATATCTCCAGATGGCAGATACATTGCTGCAGGAACCTTTGATGGGAATGTGTATGTTTTTTTAACATCAGATAAGGATGATGTATGGTACCATTCTGATGCGTTAGATGGCAAAATAACCGATATTTCTTTTTCAGGAGATAGTTCACATTTAATTATCGGAACAGAATCCGGACGAGTTCACGTATATTCTTCGGAGGGAGGAGACCCTATGACAATGTTTCAGCCTAACGAGGTTTCGTGTGTTGCAGCCGGATTAAATTCTAAGTATTATATTTACGGAACTTCTGAAGGTATGCTGACGCTTTTTGACGGCGTCATCGGAGCAGATATCTGGCAAAAAAATATTGGTGGTGAGATTAAAGACTGTGTGTTCAATGGAAGAAGTACGTACGTTTTTGCAGGTTCAGATAATAAAAAAATTGTTTTAGCTAATGTTACTACAGGCGATGAAGTTTGGAGAGTTAATGCAGTTAGTTCAGTTAACTCCGTCTCTTTATCAGAAAGAGGTGAAAACCTATTGGTTGGTACAAATTCAGGATTATCAATTTATTATGAACAATTATTGGATAACCAGGCACCTGTGGCTGAAATAGATCAAATAAATCCTACTATAGCTTTGCCAGGCGAATCTGTTACTTTCGTAGGTTCAGCTACAGACATAGATGGTTTTGTTTCAAATTATCATTGGTCTTCATCTATAGATGGTAATCTTTCTAACTTCAGTAATTTCACAATTTCAAACTTAACAATGGGTTTGCATGTTATTTCTTTTATGGCTCAAGATGATGAAGGAAGGTGGAGTATTCCTGTCTCAATGGAAATAGGTGTCGGTGATTTTCCCGAAGTTTCAATTTTATCGGTTTCTAATTGTATTGATTTAGAAAATTGTTTGATAAGCTTTGGTGATGAACTTTCAGTCATTGCAATTGCTTCCTCTTTGACATCAGACGATATTTCAATCGAAGAATATGAGTGGATTTCAAGTATAGACGGCTTAGTTTCTAGCAGTTTAAATTTATCAACTACAGACTTGAGTCTAGGTTCACACACACTCACATTTAGGGCTAAAAATAGTGTAGGTTTTTGGTCTGCAAACGCTAGTTTAAGCATTGTAGTAAATGCAGTACCTACTATAGAATTAGATTCAATTAATCCTAATCCAGTTATAGCTGGAGAAGAATCACAGATAACAGTTACAGGTTTGGACCAAGATGAAAATGATATTCTTACGTTTTTCTGGTCTACAGATACAGTGACTCTTTTTAATGATGAAAATAAGGCTTTATTCTCTACACAATCAACAGATCAAGGCGATCATATTATTTCAGTATATGTTGAAGACTCTAAGGGAGCAAAGAGCAATGTTCTTAATATAACAATCTCAATTATATCTCAGCCTTCAGTTGAATTACTTTGTGATCCTGAGATTGAGATCAACAAAGAAGCATTTTTTACTGCGTCTGCCTTCAAACCTCAAGGTTCAATTGTAAAGTATGAATGGGACTTTGATAGTCCTAGTAGGGTTGCACCAGATTCACTTGATTTCGTTGGTTTCAGTTTCGCTACTCATTCTTATAATTCAACTCCGGACGATGAAGATGGATACATAGTAGTGATCAAAGTCACAGATAACGATGGTTTAACAGCTACAGATTATTGTCAAATTCCCGTAGTCCAAGAAAGTATTGTCAAGTCAGGTAATTCTGCAGCTAATGATGACGGCTTTGTTTCACAATTAACAACCTCTGGTGGTTTGATAGGTATTGCAATTTTGTTGGTTGGAATTGGAGGTTTAGTATATTATTTTAACAGAGATACTTTTGATTCATACAGTAATGTGGCAGTTTCGGAATCTTACGAATCAACGCCAAAGGTTTCTTCATCAGTACCAAAAGCAGATGATGAGGAAGTCACAAAGCCAACAAAGCGGAAAGTTATGAGAAAGAGAGTGATAAGTAAAGCACTTCCAGAAATGATGACAGTTGAATGTCCACAGTGTTCTTCTCAAATAGAGATTCCAAAAATCTCAGGTTCACAAGAACTTAAGTGTCCAGATTGTGGATTGGAAGGAGAAATAGACATCTAGGAAAGTGTCTAGTTATATTTTATAGGGTTCTTGTAATGGTAGAAGAGTAGAGATGAAGCGCGTAAAGTTAATTAATGACCCAGCCGAACTTGTAGCACTTTTTAGGGCTGTAGATTCTGAGGTAAGAAGAAATGTTCTGAGCACTCTCGCGGAAGGCTGGACAATGATTAGCGAACTTAACGATAAGTTTGGTGATGAGGCTAACGACATAATTGTTTATTATGAAAAATTTAAATTGATTGAATCAAGGTGGGAAGTTAACAAGGAAACTGGCAGACCTGAAAAAAGTTACCGAACATTTTACAATGCTTTTCAAATATCAACTTCGTTAACATTCGATGAAACTCAGGAGCTCCTCACAGTGGTTTTGATGCCTGATAAAGAGTTTATAAAATACGAAGCTAAAATAGTCGAGCTTATCGGCGAAGATGGGACCTTCGCAAACGATGTTGGAAGAGATATAGGCGTTAGTTCGCTTACGTTGAAGGGCTTGGTTAGACGTTCTGTAAAATTTGACTTTAAAGGGCACAATATAGTGCCATTGAAAGAGGAAGAATAGTGAACGATTTAGATATTGATGAAACTTTACCAGGTCAAGAAATAGAAGAAGATTCAAAAGAGGAAGTTATCCGAAGAGAAAATAGTATTTCACCTTCTGGTAATTCAGCAAGTTTTTCATTCAACGATGAATCACCTAGCGAAGCTGAAAAAGCAGAATCATTGAGGGGCTGGTTATACCTAATTGCAGGTGCTGGCTACGGCACTCTTGTAGTTTACTTAGTACTAGTAATACAGCAAGGAATGAATATTCCATTGCTCAGTTCAGATTCAGAAGTCTCAGACACATCAGGTGCACTCTCTACAGCTGTTTTAATTTCTGCAATGGTTTACGTAACTATTTGGTTTTTTATGTCAGGTAAGAATCATTCTTTTTTTACAGAGGATCCGGATAAAGCTAAGTTTTACGCAGGAATTATTGGCTTAGCTTCTCTAGTTATTATCGCGATTAGTTGGGAAGATCATCAAAGAGAAATGGTCATATCAGCGATTTTAACAGCAGTTTCAACATGGTCTTACATTAAATCATCAGAAATGAAGGCTAAATTCTAGGTCCTTAGATTACAATCCTTCTCAGGCATAGTTTTACTCCTGCATATGTTGTTACCATAGTCATTAATGTTACATATGCTAATGATATTCCCAGTTCTTCAAATCCTTCTCCGTATGCTAAAGTTCGTGTTATTAGAGCAGCATGAGTTAAAGGGAGGCATAGTGCTATATTTTGAGCAAGACTAGGAAATTCACTCAGTGGAAAAAAAGTGCCTGCAAGAATAAACATAGGGTTTATGAATAGAAAAAATGGAATGTTAAACCAATCGATTGAAGGTGTGTATGAGGTTAGAATTAATCCCATTCCAGCAAACATAAGCCCGATTGGAATTGCAACTAATGGCATCATTACGGCTCCTGATAGTGAAATTAAAGGTTGATTTACTAGATTACCAACAAAAAGAATTGCTACAGTCATTAATGTAGCGTTTGAAACCGATTTTGTAGTAGCCCATGCCAGCTCAGCAACTAAAACATCTGATGCGGAAGCAGGAGTAGCAGCTATTGCTTGCCATGTCTTTTGGTAGTACATACGCACAAAAGCAGAGTATGTTGATTCGAAAAAGGCTCCAAACATCATTGATATAGCTAAAATGGATGGTGCAATATATTCCACATAACTAACACCTCCCATTTCACTTATGTATGCACCTACTCCAAATCCAAAGCCTAATAGATAGAGTATAGGCTCAACTAAGGGTGGAAGCAAATTCGTTTTCCATGTTCGTACCCATACATCTGCGTGTCTTCTCCAAACAGTAAAGACCATTAGTGGTGATATTCCTTGAATTTCCTTCATATCAGTCCCTTAGTTGCCTCCCGGTTAAATTCAAGAAAACATCCTCAAGCGTACCTCTTCTCCTAATAACATCAGTCAAGTCTTTTTCTTTTTCAAATNTTGAGATAATATTTTCAATTTCATTGCCGTAAATNATAACTCTGTCAGTTATTCGACTATATTTCACCTCATTTAGTTTGCAATGTTTTTCAATATTTTCCAATGCACTTCCACTTTCTCCGAACGATAATGAGACAAATTCAGCAGCGCTTTCACCTATGGTTTCTTGAATTAAATCTTTAGGCTTACCTTGAATTAGTATTTTACCAGAGTCCATTATTGCCAACTCATCACACAAAATTTCAGCTTCATCCATGTAATGTGTTGTGAGTAAAACTGTCTTTCCTTTATTCTTAAAAATCCTGATTTGGTCCCAAACACTGTGCCTAGCCTGAGGGTCTAATCCAGTGGTTGGCTCATCCAGAATCAATAGTTCAGGATTATTGATCATTCCCCTTGCAACAATTAGTCTCCTTTTCATTCCTCCAGATAAATTTGCAATTTCTTCATCAGCTTTATCAGTAAGTTTTACTTTATCAAGTAGATCTGCAGCTCTTTTCTTTGCTTCATCATTTCTCAATCCATAATATCTGGCATAAACAAGAAGATTATATTTCACGGTAAAGTCAGGATCTAAATTATCTTCTTGAGGTATCACACCAATTTTTTTTCTGATTTCTCGACTATCATGTACAGTATCTTTTCCCAATACACTTAATCGACCTTCGCTTATTGGGGATGAAGCCTGAATAGTCTGAATCATTGTTGTCTTTCCAGCTCCATTTGGACCTAGTAATCCAAAACATACGCCATGAGGTACTTCTAAATCAATACCATTTACGGCGCAAAAATCACCATATTTCTTAGTTAAAGACTTAGCTGAGATTACACTGTCACGCATTATTTTTTAGTGACGCCACATAGGAAGCACAGAGTCATACCCAGCTATTGGAATTCCTGTCATTGATGCTACTTTTTGGCTAGATGTTCTTAAGTGCTCGGTACCTAAATCTGAAATATTTCCTACTCCCAATATACCAATTTCTTTTGATAACTTAATTCCAAATTCTTTCAATTCACTTCCTGTACATTTATTTTTTAAAAAAATCCCGGAAGCGCCTAATGCGAGTAATTTTACAGAAGTTTCATGGCTTAATTCATTGGTTTCAGCAAGAATCACCATTTGCTTTCTATAATTTCTTGATGAAACAAGAGCAGCCTCAATGGGCATTTTGTTTCCTACTAAAATTACTCCATCAGCNCCAGATTTTNCTATAACTCCTAAATCATTATCNACATCTCCAGCATAAATTCTAACAAGTATAGGTAGTTTATTTGCAGAACTCTGATTTATTAATTCCACAATATAAGACAAATCAGTTGGTCTTTTCATATCTAATCTACGAGTTATATTCGTACCTGTCAAGTCAATTATTGCTAAATTTGAACTGTTGATGTCATCTTCAATTCTCTCATTAATTCTCCAGTTAAAGTAACGGGGTGCATTATTTCCCTGCCACAGCAAAGGTATGGTCAGATTTAGTGGTTCTTCTTTTTTGGAGCCAATAGTAAGAGATAGATTTAGTTCATCTAGTCCAGGAGTCCTTGGCCGTCGTGTAAGACTGGCAGGAACGGAAATTATTTCTTCATCGAGACTTATGTAGCCTAGTTTCTCTTCTTTTTCTTTTTTGAGAGGAATTTTGGCAGAGATTGATTTGAAGTTTAAATCACTCGAATCAATTCCGTTTTGTTTAAGTTCACTTTTAATTTTTTTCCAATCGCTAGGTGAGATATTCTTCGATTCTATATTATCATTTTCATCAAAATCACCACCGATGAAAATTTTTCCACTTTCCATTAGTCTCCCAATATCTCCTAGAACATCTCCACATACAGTAATGCTGCCTTGGCTCATGCATGTTGCTAAATCGCCTCTTACACTTCCTGAAATGAGCAAACTTCCACCTTTCATTGAAGATCCTGCATCTCCCTCTACAGTTCCCTGAATCACAATACTTCCATTTGACATTGAATGAGCAACTCCGTCATCACAGTTGCCATTGATGACAATTTCACCTCCTTTCATTCCATTACCAACAAATCTTCCAGCATCTCCATTCAAAATTATTTTACTTCCATTATTCAATCCGCCGAAATTATCTCCAGCTTTTCCCTCGAAGACGATATTTGTTTTTTGAGGCATGTTTGCAGCGATACATGCTTGGCTCGCTAAGTTTGTAACTTTGGCAGTATCATGATTTTCAAATCTTTTTCTTAGTTGCTCATTTATCAGCCCAGAGGTCCAAGATTCAGAGTCGCTCATTGCAGTCTCAATTGTAACCTGTATTTAGGCAATTAGGTAGTCTAATGCCCTCTGGTAACCATATATTCTAGAAGTTCTTCTAGCAATTCTCTAGCTTCGCCTTTTGGATATTTTTCAATAGTTTCCTTTGCCCCATGAAGATAGTCAAGAGCTTGTTTACGGCAATTTTCAAGAGCTCCACACTCAGACATTATTTCAACCGCTCTTTGAACGTCATCATCCGTACTTTTATTATCATCAAGAATTTTTATCAGTTCTTTTCTTTGGTCAGGTTTAGTTCGATTCAAAGCTTCAATAACAAGTAGTGTTCTTTTACCTTGTCGAATGTCGGAACCAGAAGGCTTTCCTAAAACTTCAGCAGGAGCTGTTGCATCCAGATAATCATCCCATATCTGGAAGCCTAAACCAACCCAAATGGCCATTTGCCTTAATTCGTTAGCTTCCTCTATTGTTTTATCTCCAATTAGAGCACCTCCGTATGCCGCAGATCCAAAAAGTATGGATGTTTTTAATCGAATCATTTCTAGGTAAAGCTCGGGGTCAACAGTTTCCTCT
>FUFK010043229.1_pt1 | contig 42689 bp, 35 predicted proteins | sample 1021851 | NCBI WGS metagenome assembly FUFK01 (sample SAMEA51879418, study PRJEB19060) | metagenome
GCGGCCGCCGAGGCCTCACCCGCCGAGGACATGCCGCCGGCGGAACGGGGCTGTTCCGAGGCCGCCGAAGCGCCCGAGCCGGAGGCCCCGGCACCCCCGCCGCTCTCGCCGGCCGGACGGCCCCGAGGCACGGGCACGGTTTTCATATCGGGCAGCACGCCGGCGTCGGCCAGCACCTGGTTGGCCTCGTTGACCATGGCGCCGGCCTCGTCCATCACCACCCGCTCGAACAGCTTGAGCACGATCAGGCGGGCGCGGATATCCAGGGACAGCCGCTCCAGGCAGGTGGAGAAACAGGCGGCCAGGTTGCGCGGCTCCAGGGGGTTGTTCCGTTCGGTGACGTCGACCTTGCTCTCGAACAGGTACTCGAGACGGTGCTGGAAGGCGCGCAGGGCCTCGTCGTGGCCCTTGCGGGCGCGGCGAGCCAGGTTGTCCAGGGCGACAGTGGTTTCCAGCTCTTCGTGTTTGACCAGCGCCAGGTCTTCCACCGCCACCTTGCCGGTGGCGCGCTCCCGGTCGTCCGGGGTGCGGGCGCTGTCCTGGAACAGATTGCCCAGCGCCTGCCGGAAGCCGGTCTCCAGGGCGCCGCGCTGCAGGCGCAGCTCGCGCATGGCGTCGAAGTAGCGGTCGCGCTCGCTGTCGGTCTCTTTCTCCGCCAGATCGAACAGGGTGTCGTCGGCGCCGTCGAGCATGTCCGCCAGCAGTCCGCCGGCGCGCTCGGTAATGCGGTCACGCACGCGCTCGAGCGGCCTGGGCAGGCTCAGCGCGCGGCCTTTACCGCCTTCCAGCGGCTTGAGGCGGGTAACTTTGGACATGGCACACACCTTGGCGGCGACAAACGTGAACTACGAAGCCCACTACGAATTTCCGTACGAAGAGTACCTTAGCACCGCCCTGTGCCGAGAAGTTTGAACCAATCCGCGATTCGGGGAATATCTGGTAACACCGTACAAAGAACCGCGATCGGACTCAATCTTGAGCGCTTCCCCTCACCGGTCAATTTCCCTACTCTGGCTATTTCCCGGTTGACGGAACGTGAAGGCCCGCCTCACGGCACGCGTTATGCACGCTGAACCCTGCCCACAACAAAAATGAACCCAGGACACTGCAAAGGAAAGACCGGCCATGACCGAATTTGTTGACCTCTTGAAACAGATCAGCGGCCTGCTGTGGGGCTGGCCGGCGCTGATCCTGATCGCCGGCACCGGCATCTACCTGACCATCCGCCTGACGTTCCTGCCGATCCGCCGGCTGGGCTTCGGCTTCCGGCAGATCGTGGCGCCGGCCACCGGGGTGGGCACCATCGGCGCCAGCGCGGCGCTGGCCACGTCGCTGTCCGCCACCATCGGCACCGGCAACATCGTCGGCGTGGCCACCGCGATTCACTCCGGCGGCCCCGGCGCCCTGGTGTGGATGTGGCTGATCGCCCTGGTGGGCATGGCCACCAAATACGCCGAGGCGGTGCTCGCCGTGCACTACCGGGAAAAAGACAGCCTCGGCCAGTACGTGGGCGGCCCGATGTACTACATCCGCAAGGGGCTGGGCGAGAACTGGGCCTGGCTGGCGCTGCTGTTCGCGGTGTTCGGCATGATCGCCGGCTTCGGCATCGGCAACACCGTGCAGGCCAACTCCGTGGCCCACGGCCTCAATGACAGCTTCGGCGTGCCCACCTGGGCCACCGGCCTGACCCTGGCGGTGCTGGTGGGCCTGGTGGTGCTGGGCGGCATGAAGCGCATCGCCAAAGTGGCCACCTTCATCGTGCCGTTCATGGCACTGACCTATCTGCTGGCCGGCCTGTTCGTGCTGGCCGACCACGCCAGCGCCCTGCCCGCCGCCATCGCCCTGTGCTTCAACGACGCCTTCACCGGCACCGCCGCCGCCGGGGGCTTCGCCGGCGCCGCCGTGAAAGAGGCGATCCGCTTCGGCATGGCGCGGGGCATCTTCTCCAACGAAGCGGGCCTGGGCAGCGCGCCCATCGCCCACGCTTCCGCGCACACCGACCACCCCGCCCGCCAGGGCAGCATCGCCATGCTCGGCACCTTTATCGACACCATCGTGGTATGCTCCGTCACCGGTTTGGCCATCGTCGCCACCGGTGCCTGGACCAGCGGCGAGGAAGGCGCGCCGCTCTCCGCGCTGGCGTTTTCCAGCACCTTCGGCACCCTCGGCAACGCGGTGGTGGCCTGCGGCCTGGCGGTGTTCGCCTTCACCACCCTGCTGGGCTGGAGCCTCTACAGCGAGCGCTGCACCCAGTACCTGTTCGGCGACAAAGCCCTGCTGCCCTTCCGGATAGTCTGGGTGCTGGTGGTGCCGGTGGGCGCCATCGTCGGGCTGGACCTGGTGTGGGCCCTGGCGGACATCATGAATATTCTAATGGCGGTTCCTAACCTGATCGCGCTGCTGCTGCTGGCGCCGGTGGTGGTCCGCCTGAGCAACGAGTTCTTCAAAACGAATGGATAAAGACAGCACCCTGCCCGACTACGTCGGCGACCACCTGACCCGCGCGGTCGCCTTCGCCCTGGAAGAAGACCTGGGCGACGGCGACCTCACCGCCGGCCTGATCGCCGCGGACGACACCGCCACCGCCACCATCCTCACCCGCGAGGACGCGGTGCTGTGCGGCACCGCCTGGGCCGAGGAAGTGTTCCGCCAGCTCGGCGGCGTGAGCCTGGAATGGCACGCCAAGGACGGCGACCGGCTGGCCGCCGGCGACGTGTTCTGCACGCTCACCGGCAACACCCGGCGCATCCTCACCGGCGAACGCACCGCCCTGAACTTCCTGCAAACCATGATGGCCACCGCCACCACCGCGCGCCGCTACGCCGACGCCGTGGCCGGCACCCGCGTGACCGTGCTCGACACCCGCAAAACCCTGCCCGGCCTGCGCGCCGCGCAGAAATACGCGGTGCTCTGCGGCGGCTGCCAGAACCACCGGGTGGGCCTCTACGACGCCTTCCTGATCAAGGAAAACCACATCACCGCCTGCGGCTCCATCACCGCTGCCATCCGCGCCGCCCGCGAACAGGGCCCCGGCAAGAAGATCATCATCGAGGTGGAAAACCTGGACGAACTGCGCGAAGCCGCCGCCCTCGCCCCGGACCAGATCATGCTCGACAACTTCACCCCAGAAATGCTGGAAACCGCCCTCGACCTGGCCGGCCAGAGCGCCCTGGAAGTGTCCGGCAACCGCACCCTGGACGACGTCAAAAAGCTGCCCGGCGCCCGCGACCTGTTCCTCTCCGCCGGCGCGCTCACCAAGCACGTGCAGGCCATCGACCTGTCGCTGCGACTCGGCTAAGGGCCGCCCTCGCGGCCCCCTCACCTTCCGAACCAAGCCGTGCTATAAAAGGTCCAACGCAATGAAGCACCGGCCAACCCGGCAAGGAGGCACCATGCACCGCATCGCCCTGATTACCCTCGCCGCCCTGCTCACCACCGCCTGCGCCTCGTCCAAGCGCGTGGTGGTGGACAAGCAAGGCATCGACGAAGCCCAGTACCAGCAAGACCTCACCGACTGCCGCGCCATCGCCGACGAAGTCAGCACCGGTCGCGACGCCGCCGAAGGCGCCGCCGGCGGCGCCATCATCGGCGGCATTTTGGGCGCGATCTTCGGCAACTCCGGCACGGCCGGACGCATGGCCGGCGGCGGCGCCGTAATCGGTGCCGCCGGCAAAGCCGGGGAGGCGGAGCAGGAGAAGAGCCAGGTGGTTAAGAACTGTATGCGGGGGCGGGGTTATCGGGTTTTGAATTGAGGGTGAGATGGACCGGATCAACCTCGCTGTTGTGCTAACAGGCATACGAACAGTGCAGACCCACGCGTGCGCCTGTTAGCCCTGATCCGCGCGCTTCAAACGCCATTTATCCAGTATTAAGCAAAAGAAGCCGAGGCAGCCCACCGCGAACATACAGATTGTAAACTGGATATGGGTTGAAACGGCTATTTCCAGAGCAGACGGCGTCCCCAAAGCACTGGAGAGCACCAACACCCAAGCGGTTTCATATGTGCCTACGTTTGCAAAACCCTGTACTGGCACGAAGGCCAACGGAATAAGAAGAAGGGAGACAGACACAACCTCCTGCACACTCATCGTGTAATCAGCACCAAGCGCGAAGAAGTAGAATGCAGCCCAGCTATTAACCCAAATACAAAAAGTGGCAGTAAGAAAAGCAAGGTTCTTTCTCATGTTCAGAGAAAAAACCAAACTCCTGACATCGACACAAACCGCCCTGACAAAGTCAACCTTCCGTGCCGCCAGCAAAACAAGCAAGACAGAAGCAGCAAAAAATGCCAACGCGAAAAACACTCCGCGACCTTCGAAATTAAACCAATAAAGCTCAAAACCAAAAACAAAAGCCAGTAAAAAAAAGGACAAAACAACAAAAATCAAGTCAAAAAAACGAAAGACTAGCAGAATAGATAAAGAAGAAGAGGCTGGGGCTCCGTAATACCTCTTCGCAAAATAAACAAAGGATAACTCTCCGGACTTTACAGGCAGAAAATAATTCAAAGCACCATGGACCATGACAATCGAAGATACGCCTACTCGAGCATCCGACTTTTTGAGGAACATGGAAAAACGGAGAGACCTAAAAAAGTAGCTAAGAAAGACAAATCCACCACCCAGGGCGAGATCTTTAAAGCCGAAGACATAAGAGTAATCTTTTTCAATAAAGAAAAAGAAAATCAAAGCGACAAATAAAGCGGTGAAAAGACACGCATAAAACCACCGCCAGGAAGCGCTCACGATCAATACCCCAGCCGGGTCATAAGCGGTCCGCAAATATCAACCATGCGCCGTACGTTAGTCTGAGGGAGCTCAGGAGCATACCCCTTCCCAGCGTTCAGCCTAGTCACACGAAGAGTCCGGAGCTCTTCTTGAGGAGGCGTCTCCAAACCACTCCAGGTTAGAACTTCCGTAAGAGCATGGTCATCGTAGAATATATCTTCGTACTTCACGACTTTGTAACGATCACCTAGGGACGAGCAATTATCCAAAATTGTCTGGTTGACCAGTCTCCAATTCCAGAACAAGCGCTCAATTTCTGGAAGTGATCTCCAGTGGACCTCAGAAACCCCATACTTTGAGGGCTGGGCCAGCCAGTATGGAATATAGTTTGACGCCAGGCCTTTTAAACCACGAAAAACACCATGTTTCATATGAGACTTGGCGTAGTCCAACGGATGCCGTACCACATGAAGTATTTTTGCTTCCAGCTTGTACGACAGGTAATCCACAAAGCCAAAAAGGAAGTTATTGGACTCTACATAATGAATATGACTATCGAGATAGTCTTTTCTTACGCTGGTGAAGTGAGAACAACAGAACTCGGGTGATGCTTTCCCACAAGCTCTCAGATTGGAAAGCAGCCGGAAACGCCGGCTTGGCTTTGGTTCGTGTAATGCGAGAACTGAACTGTCGAGCTCCGAGAACAAATAGGCCAGAGACTGCGTTCCTGTTCGCCCCGTCGACACAATAAAGGTCCTCATGGCGGCTCACTCCTTTTTCGACTTCATCGCCATATAAACCAAACTGGTGATCTGTTCGGAGACCAAGCCAATGAGAAAAATAAGCAGCGATGTGCTCAGCAATAAAGCCGACATGTTTGTAAAGCGCCCCATGAAAAAAAGCGTATACGCTGCATACATAGTTCCGAGACAAAAGAACAGTGCCGAGAATGGCACAAAGATTTTGAGAGGAGAATACAGAATGGCGACCTTGAATATAATCAAGAAGAACCTCATGCCATCCTTAATAACTCTTATATGACTTTTACCTTCCCTCTTTTTTACTTCAATATCGTGATAGCCGACGGCATACCCGGCTCTGAAGAAAGCCATGGTTATAGTCGTTGGATATGAGAATTTATTTGGCAAAAGAGGCAAAAACTGTAGGAAAAGATCAGTTTTAATCAATCTGAAACCTGAAGTGAGATCTCTGATTCTTTGCTCTGTTACATACGATGACAATGTGTTGTAAAGCCAGTTAGCGAAAAATCTGAGGACGTTGGCCTGTCCTTTAGCGTTACGCGCACCCACGACCATGTCGTACCCTTTCACGTTGGCGAGCTGCAACAGTTCCGTTAAATGGTGAGGGTTATGCTGGCCGTCCGCATCCATAAGAGCCAGCCACCTGCAGGTGGCCTGCCCTGCGCCAACTTTTACAGCTGCGCCGTTACCGATGGAATACGGATTGCTTATGACCTTCGCTCCGGCAGCTTCGGCATTCTTTGCAGTGCCATCCGTGGAGCCATCATCAACGACGATAACCTCGACTACCTCTGGCACCGACAGTGCGGACTCTACTACCCCTGCGATTGTAGCCTCCTCGTTCTTCGCAGGTATAACGATAGAGACGCCTTCTCTCAATCTACCGGTCATCTTGCTTGGCCTCCATGGAGCTCTTTATAAGGTTCTCCAACACATCAAAACTAGGTCGACCTTTGATTTTTATTATCTTTGTGACCTCATAGGTGTCTTTCGCTTTTTGGATATACTCAAGAGCATCTTTTTCTAGCCCCGCGTTATATAACCAGACGGCCTGTGTGTAGGGGATTAAGGGCTCAGGACGGACCTCGTATGCCTTATTTGCATATTCCATGGCATTTTGAAGGTTGCCCTCTTCCTTGAACGTGTAAGAATATAGAAGATAAAGGCTTTCTAAAAATTGAGGCGACGAATTATAGCTCTTATTATCTATCCAGGCATCAAGCAACGACCGAATGCGTGGCATTGTGACATACTCACACTTATCATTCTTGATCAGCATCTGGACGGTATCATTAGTAGATGTGGTGTAGCTGGCGACACGCGCCTCTTCAACATAGCCTTCCCATCTACTAACGAAATCCTCCGGGCATTTCCAGGCCAAAGCGCTCACTTTCATCGGGATTGAAGAGTCGCTATTGGCTGCCATATAGTCATCAATTACCTTTTCCGCTTCTCCTGTATTACCCTCGAACAGCATTTGTTGGATATATCTTTGTGAAGCTCTTAAAGACCCTTGTCTTTCCTGGTACCAGGTTCTTGATAAAAGGCGGTCATCGCCCCAAACCCGAGCATTGCTATAGGTCATAAAAGCAAAAATCAATATCAGGCCCATATACAATAAAAACAAAGCCCAACGAGCCTTGAGGTTTAACACATCCCACAGGCCGTATAGCGCTATTATTATACCGAAGCCTGGCAAATAGTTCCGGTGTTCAAAGTACAGCTCGATAGGAAGGACAAAAGCTTCTAACGTATGCCCACCGATAAACCACAGTATGCCCAAAGAAACCAACGGCAGACGCTTCCTCATCAAAAGAGCTGATACAAAAGAGATAAGTAAAGCTAAGGCCGCGTAGAGCGTGGATATTGGCTGAAAAAAGCTTCTCGAGACCTGGATTGTATCCTGGTATATGCCGAAGGAGCTCAATGATGGAAAAGCAATCTGCTTAGCGTACATCCAGAGTATTCGAAACTCGGTCAATATCTTTTCTTGAGCATTATAATCTCTTTTCAGCCAACCTCGCTCGATCAAACCCGACGGATCCGCAATCATATAGGCAGCAATTATAAGTATTGGAAAACCCACACAACATAACCAGAACGAGTACCACGCAAAGGTACGCTTCCATAACCCACTGAATACTGTCAGCTCTATCGCAATTACTATGAAAACGATAAGTACCGCGGACTCTTTAAAGAAAGACCCGACAAAGCCACCCACAAAAAGGCCTGTCCACATTAACCAGTATCCGGAGGCATCGTTCTCCGCTACACGCAGCCGGCCTTTGACGAACAAAATCAGACCAATGACCACGCATGTGGTCATCATAAGCGTCATACGCTGGATGGTGAGGAATATTGAGCTGACATTTATCGGGTGAATAAACCACACAAAGGCCAAAAAAAGGGCAACAAAATAGATATTGCCTTTACTGGGACGCCTTATGATTTCTCTCGTGAGAAGAATAAAAAGGCAAAAATTAAGGCAATGCCAAAGCAGATTAAACTGCTTCATAGGGAGCGGGTCTGTTGGCCAGCAATTATCCTGGATAAGGAACGTCAGGAAAGAGAGGGGGCGTCCATTAGCGCTTGCGCCACCGAACACAAACCATAGAAAAGAATAGAAGTCGTTGACACAACCAACTTCCTTGAGCCTGGAGAGATTTATGTAGTCATCAAATATAAACGGACCATACACACCTGGCCATAAGAGCAAAAGAATGGTAGCGAGCGCGAGAACGAAAAGCAGGCTCCAAAGTACTTTTTTTTTGCTTGTCATGATCTTCTCAAAAAAAAAGGCGAGGATAAACCTCGCCTTTCTTCAGTTTCGTTAATTACCGGCAGTTGGAAGGGAGGTACCGATCATCCAAGTTGGTGGACGCACAGGTCCAAGTCACAGAGCCACCGGCGTCGGTAGGTGTCAAGCTAATAGTCTGGCCGTCCAACGGACTGGAGCCATCGGTGTAGGTTACCGTGATCACACCACTGCCGCTTACGCCAACGCTTTGAACGTTATTACCGGTAATTGAGGACGAACTGGCAACTCCTGCATCGGTATTGTCTGAGGGCCAGGAGCCAGTAGAAATATAAGTCTCTGAAACAGATGATTTAACTCCTGATGCCAGGCTCAAACCTTCAGAAACTTTGGTGCGGACCGTGTAATCCTGGTACGCAGGGATCGCCACGGCCGCCAGAATACCGATGATCGCAACCACGATCATCAGTTCGATAAGCGTAAAACCCTTCTGCACTTGTTTCATTTCGGAATCTCCAGAGTCGAAACTTTATTATGTGCTCACCCCCGAGGCGAGCGCCTGCACTGAAGCTATGCAGCTATTGGGCCAACTTTCACGGGCCGGGTTTGCGGCATTGGGGGTCGTTTTACCCACCACATCGCTGCCGTTTATTGTCAGACGCTGACAAAGATTGTCACCCTTCGTATCCCTTCTATGACCAAACCTGTCAGTTAAGGTGGCGGTACAACTAACGGAGCCAACCCCTTGATCACAGGCTCTTTACAGTCGCCGGGAAGGCTGCCAATCTGCTGCGGGGGTAAGTATAAATAACCATGATCATTTCATATGAATAGTTCCGCTGCATCTTTAAGCGGCCTGGCCCGCCGTCTTGTAAAGGAAGGCCACCTTTCCATGGAAGCGGCGCAGACCGCCGCCGCCGAAGCGCGGCAGGCGCGGGTGGCGCTTGTTCATCATCTGGTGGCGGGCGGCCACGTCAGCGCCGCCGTGGTGGCGCGTTCCGCCGCGGAGGAGTTCGGCGATCCCCTGATTGATCTGAACGCGTTCTCCAAAGAGATGATGGTCAAGGACATCGTCGACCCCAAGCTGATCACAAAACATACCATTTTGCCGCTACTGCGACGGGGCAGTCGATTGTTTGTGGCGGTTTCCGACCCCACCAACCTACCCGCCCTGGAAGAGATCCGCTTTAACACCGGTCTCAACGTAGAAACGGTGATCGCCGAGGACGACAAGCTGCGGCGCTGGATCGATCAGTTGGAATCCGAGCAGGAAGGTAAGGCGTTCGACAATCTGGATGATGATCTCGACAACCTGGAGACGGCCAGTGCGGACGCGGACGCTTCAGGCACGGAAGACGCGGCAGCGGGCTCCGATGACGCGCCTATCGTGCGCTTCGTGAACAAGCTGCTGCTGGACGCCATTAAAGGCGGCGCCTCGGACCTGCATTTCGAGCCCTATGAAAAGACTTACCGGGTGCGGTTTCGTCAAGACGGCATTCTGGAGACGGTGGCCAAGCCGCCGATCACCACCGCCAGCAAACTGGCGGCCCGCCTGAAAGTAATGGCGCGCATGGACATTTCCGAGCGCCGGGTGCCCCAGGACGGGCGAATCAAGCTGAAGATTTCCAAGAGCCGGGCTATCGACTTCCGTGTTAACACCTGCCCTACCCTCTATGGCGAGAAGATCGTGCTGCGGATCCTGGACGCGGAAAGCGCCAAGATGGGCATCGATCACCTGGGCTACGAGGAAGACCAGAAAAAGATGTACATGGATGCCCTGAGCAAGCCTCAGGGTATGATTCTGGTGACCGGCCCTACCGGTTCGGGCAAGACGGTGTCTCTCTACACCGGGGTAAACATCCTCAATACGCCGGAACGGAACATCTCCACAGCGGAAGATCCGGTGGAGATCAACCTGGAGGGGGTTAACCAGGTCAATGTGAATCCCAAGCAGGGCATGGAGTTTTCCACCGCCCTGCGCGCCTTCCTGCGCCAGGACCCGGACATCATTCTGGTGGGGGAGATTCGCGACCTGGAGACCGCCGAAATCGCGGTGAAGGCGGCGCAGACCGGCCACCTGGTGCTCTCCACATTGCACACCAACAGCGCCCCGGAGACGCTGACCCGGCTGCGCAATATGGGCGTGCCCTCGTTCAACATCGCCACCTCGGTGATTCTGATTATCGCCCAGCGGCTGGCCCGGCGGCTGTGCGAGCACTGCAAGGAGCCGGTGGATGTGCCCAGGCAATCGCTGGTTGAGATGGGTTTCACGGACGAGGACATCCAATCCGGGTTTACTGTGTACGGCCCCAGTGGCAAAGGCTGCGAGAAATGCAAAGGCGGCTACAAGGGGCGCGTGGGGGTTTACGAGGTAGTTCGCATCACCGACGGCATTGCGCGCATCATCATGGAGGAAGGTAATTCCATCCAGATCGCCGACCAGTGCCGCAAAGAGGGGTTCAACGATCTGTACCGTTCCGGCCTGATCAAGGTCATGCACGGCGTCACCAGTCTTGAGGAAGTGAGCCGGGTGACCAGCGGGCACTAAACTATACGGTGGGTCAGGATTTCGACTATGGCAAAAACAGCGACAGCACAAAAACCGGCGACCTTTACTTATGAAGGTGTCGACCGAAAAGGCAGCCGGGTCAAAGGGGAGATCACCGGTAAAGGGCCGGCTCTGGTGCGCGCCGAATTGCGTAAGCAGGGTATCCAGGCCAAAAAGGTGGTCAAAAAACGAGAAATGTCCCTGGGCGGAAAGAGAAAGATCAAGCCCATGGATATTGCGCTTTTCACGCGCCAGATGGCGACCATGATGAAAGCGGGCGTGCCGTTGGTTCAGGCTTTTGAGATCGTGTCCGACGGCCTAGAGAACCCCTCCATGCGGGAGGTAATCCTCAAACTAAAAGCCGACGTGGAAAGCGGCAACAACTTCGCTGGAGCCCTGCGTCAGCATCCGCGTCTGTTCGATGACCTGTATTGCAGCCTGATTGAATCTGGCGAGGCCTCCGGCTCACTGGAAACCATGCTGGATAGGGTGGCTTTGTATAAAGAGAAAACCGAAGCTCTGAAACAGAAGATCAAAAAAGCAGTGAAGTACCCTATAGCGGTAATTTGCGTCGCCGTTATCGTTACAGGCATTCTTTTGGTGAAGGTCGTGCCTACTTTTCAGGAGCTATTCCAAGGTTTTGGTGCAGAGCTGCCTGCGTTTACTCAGTTTGTGATCAATCTATCGGAAGGTCTACAGTCCAACTTTTTATTGGTACTGCTAATTGGCGCAGGCCTTATCATCGGCTTCACGGAGGCCCGTAAACGATCGCAAGGCTTCCATGACGCCGTGGATCGAGCCCTGCTTCGGATCCCTGTGGTAGGCCCTATTACTCATAAAGCCACTGTGGCCCGCTTTGCCCGGACACTTTCAACCACCTTCGCAGCCGGTGTGCCGCTAATTGACGCACTGGACGCCTGTGCCGGGGCAACAGGTAATGTGGTTTATCGTAAAGCCGTGCTGCAAGTCAAAGAGGATGTGGCAACCGGCCAGCAACTTCAGTTTGCCATGCGCTCAACCGGCGTATTCCCAGCCATGGCTCTGCAGATGACTGCCATCGGTGAAGAATCTGGTGCTTTGGATGAAATGCTGGGGAAAGTGGCCACCTATTACGAAGACGAAGTGGACAACCTTGTCGACGGCCTGACCAGCATGCTCGAACCACTCATCATGGCCATCCTTGGCGTGTTAATCGGCGGCTTGATCATCGCGATGTACCTGCCCATTTTCCAGCTCGGCGCGGTGGTTTAACGGTGCTGCTTCTCGATTACCTGGCGGCCAGCCCGGCCGCCCTGATTCTGGTTTGCGTGCTGTTCGGCCTGCTGGTGGGCAGCTTCCTGAATGTCGTGATTCACCGTATTCCCAAGATGATGGAGGCCACCTGGCGCCGGGAGGCCCGTGAGCTATTGGAGCAGCCGGCGCCCAAGGGCGAGGCTGAGCCGGCCATCTTCAACCTGGTGACGCCCGGCTCCCACTGCCCGCACTGCAACCACCGCATCCGCTGGTACGAGAACGTGCCGGTGGTGAGCTGGGCGCTGCTCAAGGGCCGCTGCAGCGGCTGCAAGGCGGCGATCAGCAAGCGTTATCCGATTATCGAGCTGCTCACCGCCCTGGTGGCGGGCCTGTGCGCCTGGCGCTTCGGTTACGATCCCTGGTTGATCTTCATGCTGTACGGCAGCTTTACGCTGCTGGCCCTGGCGGTGATTGATCTGGACACCACCCTGTTGCCGGACGATCTTACCTATCCGCTGCTTTGGGCCGGCCTGCTGGCGGCGGTGCTCGGCATCTCGCCGGTGAGCCTATCCGATGCGGTGATCGGGGCCATGGCGGGCTATCTGGCGCTGTGGAGCCTGTACTGGGTGTTCAAGCTGCTCACCGGCAAGGAAGGCATGGGCTACGGCGACTTCAAGCTGCTCGCCGCCCTGGGCGCCTGGCTGGGCTGGCAGTATCTGCCGGTGGTGGTGCTGCTCTCCTCCGTGGTGGGCCTGGTGTTCGCGGTGTCGATGATGGCCAGCGGCAGCGTGAAGCGGGATCAGGGGATTCCGTTCGGGCCCTATCTGGCGATCGCCGGGTGGATCGCGTTGCTCTGGGGTGAGGCGATTGTGAGCTCCTACCTGGGGCTGTTTAACCTCGGGTAGCGGTCAATCCCACCGAACGCGCTTCTCTGGTATCCTGCCGGCCGGCTTTGCCGGCCTTTCGCTTGCAAGCAAGCTCCCACAAACACTCTCGGATTCCGGAGCCTTCTATGTTTGTTGTCGGCCTGACCGGCGGTATCGGCAGCGGTAAGACCGCGGCCACGGACCATCTGGCGCGGCGCGGTGTGACCATTGTCGATGCGGACCTGGCCTCGCGGGCGGTGGTGGCGCCGGGCGAGCCGGCGCTGGACGCCATTGTCGACCGGTTCGGTGCGGTGCTGCAGGACGACGGCAGCCTGGACCGCCGCGCGCTGCGCGATATCGTGTTCAGCGACGAGCAGGCGCGCCGCGATCTGGAGGCGATCACCCACCCGGCCATCGGCCGCGAGCTCTACCGGCAGATCCACGCCAGCGATTCGCCCTACACGGTGCTGGTGTCGCCGCTGCTGCTCGAGGGTAGCCAGAAAGAGATGGTGCACCGTATCCTGGTGATCGACGTGCCGCCGGAGCTTCAGGTGGCGCGCACCGTGGCGCGGGACACCGTGCCCGAGGCGCAGGTGCAGGCGATCATGCGCGCCCAGATGGACCGCGAGCGTCGCCTGGCGGCGGCCCACGACGTGGTGGAGAACCACGGCCCGCTGCGGCACCTGCACGAGCGGCTCGACGCCTTACATGAAACGTATTTGGAACTCGCGCAACGACATGGCGGATAACGAACAGCCCACCCGTATTTACCCCTGCCCGCAATGCCGGAAACCCTCGCGCTGGGACGATAACCCCTGGCGGCCGTTCTGCTCGGAGCGCTGCAAGCTGATCGACCTGGGCGACTGGGCGTCGGAGCGCCACGCGATTCCCGGCGAGCCCACCGATCCGATGGATGATTTCGATAACCTGAGCTGAGGGTATCGGATAGGGCTCTGGGGTCCTGCCGGCCGGCTTTGCCGGCCTTTCGCGGGCTGGGCCCGCTCCCACAAACAGGCTGCCTACCAAAAAGCGCGAATGCCAGCGAGCCCAAAGGCGCCGTTGTGGAGCGCTGTGTCCAGGTCTTGCGGGGTGACGCCGCCGAGGGCGTAAAACACCAGCGGCTTGCCTTCCGCCAGGGCGCGGAAGCGGTCCCAGCCGAGGGGTTGGGCGTCCGGGTGTGTGGGGGTGGCGTGGACCGGGGAGAGGGTGGCCATTTGCGCGCCCCACTCTACCGCTTGGGCGATTTCCTGCTCGTTGTGGCAAGAGGCTGAGAGGATGCCTTGGAAGTTTTGGAGGGCATCTTCAAGGTCTCTGGGATCCTGCCGGGCGCTTCGCGCCCTTTCGCGGGCTGGGCCCGCTCCCACAGAGGCTCGCTCTCGCAAGAGCCCGCTCCCATCAAGACCTGTCAGGTGGAGGCCGAAAGCGTGTTCGCGGGTGGCGAGGTGGGCGTCGTCGCGGATCCAGAAGCGGACGCCGCGCCGGCGGCAGCGAGCGGCGAGCTCGGGCAGCGCGTCGCTATGCGACCATTGCCGCAGGTAGAGGCCCTGGCTGTCGGGGTCGAGCCGGTCGATGCCGGCGAGCACGTCCTGGTAACCGAGCCCTTCCGGGGGAATCACCAGTTGCCGGGGCAGTTTGAGGGCGGTGACCACCGGCTGGTTGGCGGCGGGGAACTGGCGGCTGGAAAGCTCCTGCAAGGGCACCCACTCCACCGGCTGGCCTTCGCGGCCGTGGGGTTCGCCGGTGTAAGCGGTTACTTCGCGGAAATGCAGCGTCACGCGCAGGTCCGGGTAGCGGTGGCGCACGGTCATGAAGGGCTGGGAGCGCGCGCCTTGCATGCCCAGTTCTTCGTCGAGCTCGCGGGCCAGGGCCCGCTCCAGCGGCTCGCCCTCCTCCACCTTGCCGCCGGGGAATTCCCATAAGCCACCCTGGTGTTTATGCTCCGGGCGGCGGCTGAGGCAGAGGCAATCTCGCCGATCACGGATGATGGCGGCAACCACGGTTATTTCGGGGAGAGATTCAGACATAGGCTCGTGTCGGGGTGTGTCTCTTGGGAGCGGGCCTTGTGGGAGTGGGCCCCGCCCGCGAAAGGGAGCGAAGCGCCCGGCCGGATTCCAGAGCACTAACTAATGCCACCATAGAAGTCTCTGGAGTCCTGCCGGGCGCTTCGCCGGCCTTTCGCTTGCAAGGCAAGCTCCCACAAAGGCCGGCCCCACAAAGACCCGCTCCCACAAGCTCAGGTGCGGTATTCGGCGTTGATCTTGACGTAGTCGTAGCTGAAGTCGCAGGTCCACACCTGGCCGGTGCCGTCGCCGGCGCCCAGGTCCACGCGGATGGTGATTTCCGGGCGGGCCATCACCGCGGCGCCCTGCTCTTCGGTATAGCTGTCGGCGACGCCGCCTTCGCGCACCAGTTCCACTTCACTGAGCCACACCGCCACCTTATCCACGTCCAGGCTTTCGATGGGCGCGCGGCCCACGGCGGCGAGGATGCGCCCCCAGTTCGGGTCGGAGGCGAACAGCGCGGTCTTCACCAGTGGTGAGTGGCCGATGGTCTCGGCGACGATCTGCGCGTCCCGGTCGCTGCGCGCGCCGGACACTTCGATGGAGACGAACTTGGTGGCGCCTTCAGCGTCGCGAATCAGCGCCTGGGCCAGCTCCACGAACACGGTTTCCAGGGCCTGGTAGAGCAGCTCCGCGTTGCGGTCGGCCCGGTCGTTGATCTCGGCGCCCACCTGGCCGCTGGCGATCAGCATGCAGGCGTCGTTGGTGGAGGTGTCGCCGTCCACGGTGATGCGGTTGAAGGAGCGGTCCGCCAGGGATTTCACCCACTGATCCAACAACGGCTGGGACACTTTCGCGTCGGTGGCGATGAAACCGAGCATGGTGGCCATGTTGGGCTTGATCATGCCGGCGCCCTTGGCGATGCCGGTGATGGTGATGGTGTCGCCGTCCAGTTCAATGCGGCGGCTGGCCACTTTGGGCACCGTGTCGGTGGTCATGATGCCTTCGGCGGCGCGGCCCCAGTGGTGTTCGCTGAGGTCGTCCAGGGCCAGCGGCAGGCCTTCCTCGAACGGTTCCATGGGGAAGGTCTGGCCGATCACGCCGGTGGAGAACGGCAGCACCTCCGAGGGCGCGCAGTGCGCCAGCTCGGACAGCAGCAGGCAGGTTTCCTCGCAGTAGGCGTGGCCCTTGTCGCCGGTGCCGGCGTTGGCGTAGCCGGTGTTGATCATCAGATAGCGGGGCGCTTTCTCGGCCAGGTTGCGGCGCGCCACCTGCACCGGCGCCGCCTGGAAGCGGTTGGTGGTGAACACGCCGGCGGCGCGGCTGCCCTCGGCCAGCTCGATGACCACCAAATCCTTTTTGTTGGGCTTTTTGATGCCCGCTGCGATGGCGGCGAGTTTAACGCCGGCCACCGGGAACCATTCGGTCTGTGTCATGGTTAATCCAGCTTTCCGTGGCACTGCTTGTATTTCTTGCCGGAACCGCACGGGCAGGGCTCGTTGCGGCCCACTTTGCGGCCTTCGCGCACCACGGTACGCGGCTTCTCCGGCGGTCCCTGGGTCTGGCCGGTGCCGTCGCCCCGGGCGGTGGGCGCGGCCACTTCTTCCTGCTCGGCCTTCATCTTCTCGGCCTGCACGCGGGCCTCTTCCTGGCGCTGGGCTTCGAGACGCTCCACTTCGTCCTCGCGGCGCACTTCGAAGTTGTGCAGCACGCGCACCAGCTCATGCTGGATCTGGTTGAGCATGGTCTGGAACAGCTCGAACGCCTCTTTCTTGTACTCCTGCTTGGGGTTCTTCTGGGCGTAGCCGCGCAGATGAATGCCCTGGCGCAGGTGGTCCATATTGGCCAGGTGCTCTTTCCAGTGGCGGTCGAGGATCTGCAGCATCAGGTGCTTCTCGATCGGACGCAGGGTCTCCGCGCCGATCTCCTCTTCCTTGCGGGCGTAGTCCGCTTCCAGCCGTTCGATAATGCGCTCGGTGACGCCCTCGATGTGCAGGCCGTTGTCTTCCTCCAGCCACTGGCGCACGGGGATGTCGCTGTTGTACTCGGCTTGCAGGCTCTTCTCCAGCCCTTCCACGTCCCACTGGTCCTCCACGGAGCCCGGCGGCATGTAGCTGTGCACCACCTCGGGGATCACGTCGCGGCGGATGCTCTCCACCGAGGAGGCCAGGCTCTCCGCCTCGAGAATCTGCTCACGCTGGCTGTACACCACGCGGCGCTGGTCGTTGGCCACGTTGTCGTATTCCAGCAGGTTCTTGCGGATGTCGAAGTTGCGGGTTTCCACCTTGCGCTGGGCGTTCTCGATGGCGCGCGTCACCCAGCGGTGCTCGATGGCTTCGCCGTCCTTGAGACCCAGTGAGCGCATCATGTTGCGCACCCGGTCGGAGGCGAAGATGCGCATCAGGTCGTCTTCCATGGACAGGAAGAAGCGGGTGTAGCCCGGGTCGCCCTGGCGGCCGGCGCGGCCGCGCAGCTGGTTGTCGATACGGCGGGATTCGTGGCGCTCGGTGCCGATGATGTGCAGGCCGCCGGCTTCCAGCACGGTGTTGTGGTTGGCTTCCCACTCGGCGCGGATTTTTTCGGCCTTCTCCTCGGAAGGCTCGTCCATGTGCTTGATCTCTTCCTCGGCGTTGCCGCCCAGCACGATGTCGGTGCCGCGGCCGGCCATGTTGGTGGCGATGGTCACGGTGCCCGGGCGGCCGGCCTGGGCGATCACCTGCGCCTCGCGCTGGTGCTGCTTGGCGTTGAGCACCTGGTGTTTGATCTTTTCCTTGGTGAGCCGCTGGGCCAGGTATTCGGAGGCCTCGATGGTGGCGGTACCCACCAGCACCGGCGCGCCGCGCTCCACGCAGTCGCGCACTTCCTCGACGATGGCGTCGAATTTCTCCTGCAGGGTCAGGTAGACCAGATCGTTGGCGTCCTTACGCACCATGGGCCGGTTGGTGGGCACCACCACCACGTCCATGCCGTAAATCTGGCGGAACTCCATCGCCTCGGTGTCGGCGGTGCCGGTCATGCCGGCCAGCTTCTCATAGAGACGGAAGTAGTTCTGGAAGGTGGTCGACGCCAGGGTCTGGTTTTCCTGCTGAATGCGCACGCCCTCTTTCGCTTCCACCGCCTGGTGGATGCCCTCGGACCAGCGCCGGCCCGGCATGGTGCGCCCGGTGTGCTCGTCGACGATCACGATCTGATCGTTCTGCACCACGTACTGACGGTCCTTGTGGAACAGGGCGTGGGCCTTGAGCGCCGCGTGCACGTGGTGCAGCAGGGTCAGGTTGTGGGCGGCGTAGAGGCTCTCGCCGGCTTCCAGCAGATTGTTTTCCACCAGCAGGGACTCGATCAGCTGGTGGCCGTCCTCGGTGAGCTCCACCTGACGCTGCTTCTCGTCGATGTAGTAGTGGCCTTCCGCTTTCTGGCCGTCCTCGCCCTCTTCCTCGCGCTGCGGCTGCAGCTTGGGGATCAGGGTGTTCATCTGACGGTACAGCTCGGAGGAGTCCGCCGCCGGGCCGGAGATGATCAGCGGCGTACGCGCCTCATCGATGAGGATCGAGTCCACTTCGTCGACGATGGCGTAAAACAGGCCGCGCTGCACCCGGTCTTCCAGGCGGAACGCCATGTTGTCGCGCAGGTAGTCGAAACCGTATTCGTTGTTGGTGCCGTAGGTGATGTCGCAGGCGTAGGCCTCGCGCTTTTCCGGCTGCGGCTGCTGGGAGTAGATCACCCCCACGCTCAGCCCCAGGAATTCGTACAGCGGGCGCATCCAGTTGGCGTCCCGCGCGGCCAGGTAGTCGTTGACCGTGACCACGTGCACGCCCTTGCCGGCCAGGGCGTTCAGATAGGCCGCCAGGGTGGCGGTCAGGGTTTTACCCTCACCGGTGCGCATCTCCGCGATGCGCCCCTCGTGCAGCGCGATGCCGCCCATCAGCTGGACGTCGAAGTGGCGCATGCCCATCACCCGCGTGGCCGCCTCGCGCACCACCGCGAACGCCTCCGGGAGGATCTCGTCAAGGGTCTTGCCGTCGGCCAGGGCGGCCTTTAGCTCGGCGGTCTTGGCCTGCAGCGCGCCGTCATCCAGTTCCGCCATGGCGTCGCCATGGGTGTTGACCCCGGCCACCAGACGGCTGATCCGCTTGAGCTCGCGGTCATTCTTGGTCCCGAAGACTTTTTTGACGATGGTAGCCAGCATGAAACGTCCGTTTATTCTCAATGGGTGGGGCGAAAAAGAGCCATTCTAAACACAATGGACCAAGGAGATAAGGTGCGGAGGGCGACTATTCAAGGCCGGGTGGAAGAACCACCCGGCCGATGCAGGATGCAGGATTCAGGATACAACGCGGTAAAGAACCAGTTGGCCTTATAGGCCGCACCCGCGCACCAACGAAAAACGCGGGCACGGCATCGCCGCTACCTCGACCTGTCCCGCGCCTGTATCCTGTATCCTGCATCGCGTTTTTAGCGGCGGGCGCGGTAGATATAGGGGTGCGGATTGACCTGGCGGCCGTTCTTGAGCACTTCGTAGTGCACATGCGGGCCGGTGGAACGACCGCTGGAGCCCATCTTGGCGATCACGTCGCCGGTGCGCACGATATCGCCCACCTTGACCTCCACGGTCTTGGCGTGGCCGTAGCGGGTGCTGATGCCGTTGCCGTGGTTGATCTCCACCAGCAGGCCGTAGCCGGAGCGCTCGCCGGCGTAGGTGACCACGCCGGCGGCGGTGGCGACCACGTCGGAGCCGTCCTTGCCGGCGAAATCCACCCCTTCGTGCCACGCCACCTTGCCGGAGAACGGGTCGGTGCGGCGGCCGAAGCGGCTCGACATCCAGCCCTGGGTGATCGGGCGGCCGGACAGGAAGGTCTGGTTTTCCAGGTTACGGTTGGCGAGCAGATCCTCGAGGATGTTCAGTTGCTGCTCGCGGCGCTCCAGCGCCTCGGTGAGGCCGTCGAGCTCTTCAATGAAGGAGGGCGGCGCGAAGGCGCTGCTGTCCTGGGGCTCGGGGCCGCCCATGGCCAGCTCGCCGCCGCCGAAGTCGAATTCGTCGCTTTCGATGCCGGCCACGTCCACCAGCCGCTCGCCGAGGGCGTCCAGGCGTACCAGTCGGGCCTGGGCGTCGGCCAGCTTGAGGGTCAGCGCGCGGAACTGTTCTTCGCTGAGCTGCTTCAGCGTCGCCACTTCATCGCTCTGCCGCTCCAGCGAGGCTTGGAAGCGTTCCGCCACTTCCTCGCTGTAGGACGGCGGCGCGACCCGGTAGCTGATCCAGTAGGCGCCGACGCCGGCGGCCATCGGAATCAGCACCAGCACCGCCAGCACCAGCGCGGGCAAAAAGCGCGGTAAAGTAATGGTGCGGGAGTGGCCGCGCTTGCTGTTCAACAATATGATGTTCATCGTTGTATCGCGCCTGTCTCAAATCAGCTGTCGCAAGTAAAAACACACCCTGGCCGGAGGCGAGACCGCCCGGCGGGGCAAAGGGTTCCTTTCTTCCGTGAATGAGGTGGCGAGGGCCTTCCCCGTGTGCTCTCGCTTGGCAAGCTTTATAATTTTTTTACATTCGCAGGGTAGCCCAAGGAAAAGGTATGAGCAAGCCGTCCCTACCCAAGGAATTGCAGGGCCTGCTGCGCCACAGCAGCGTCCTGGCGCCGCTGGCGAAGGCCGCCCGCGGCCGTAAGACGGCGGCGCCCAAAGGCCCGTCCGCCCCGCCCCAGGACTGCCTGCCGCCGGCGCTGCGCGACCGGGTGACGCTGGTGGAGGAAGAGAACCGCTGGCTGGCGATGGTGGAGACCAGCGCCACCGCCCAGCTGCTGCGCTTCCACCTGCCGCGCCTGGAACGCAGCCTGGCGCCGGGCAAGAGCATCAAGATCCTGGTCACCGGCCGCCGGGCGGCGCCCGCCGCCACCGCCGACAAGCTGCGCGCCAATGAGCGGCCGCCGCTGGACGCGGGCAGCGCCGCGCATATCCGGCAGGCGGCGGACTGCGTCGATGACGACGAGCTGGCGAAAGCGCTGCGGCGGTTGGCGGGGCGGGGGGGGGGGTAGCTCAAGCTGAAACGAGAGCGCCCCGACCGCGGGAGAACGATCGGGGCGCACAGGGAGGCACGACACCGCGCGGGCACGCGGCGAGGTGTGTTCGGGACGGGCCCTTATTCGGCGGCCATCACCGGCTTCACGTAGGAAATCGGTGCGTTTTCCGCGTCCTCGAAGGTCACCAGTTCCCAAGCGTCTTCCTGCTTGAGCAGCTCGCGCAGGAGGGCGTTGTTGAGCGCGTGGCCGGATTTATGACCCACGAACTCGCCGATCAGGCTGTGACCGAGCTGGTACAGGTCACCGATGGCGTCGAGCATCTTGTGTTTGACGAACTCGTCGTCATAACGCAGACCGTCCTCGTTGAGGATGCGGTACTCGTCCACCACGATGGCGTTGTCCACGCTGCCGCCCAGCGCCAGATTCTGGCTGCGCAGGAACTCGATGTCGCGCATGAACCCGAAGGTCCGGGCCCGCGCCACTTCCTTCACGAACGACGTGGAGGAAAAGTCGATGCTGGCCACCTGGTTGCGCTCTTCGAACACCGGGTGATCGAATTCGATCGAGAACGTCACCTTGAAGCCATCGAACGGTTTGAAGGTGGCCACCTTGTCGTCCTCGCGGACGGTGACTTCCTTCTTGATGCGGATGAACTTCTTGGCGGCGTCCTGCTCCTTGATGCCCGCGGACTGCAGCAAGAACACGAAAGGACCGGCGCTGCCGTCCATGATCGGCACTTCCGGCGCCGACAACTCCACGTAGGCGTTGTCGATGCCCAGACCGGCCATGGCGGAAAGCAGGTGTTCCACGGTGCCCACTTTGACGCCGTCTTGAACCAGCGTGGTGGAGAGCGTGGTTTCACCGACTTTATCGGCGCCGGCGGGGATTTCCACCACCGGATCCAGGTCCACCCGGCGGAATACGATGCCGGCGTTCGCGGGCGCCGGGCGCACCGTCAGGTACACCTTTTCACCGGTGTGAAGACCCACGCCGGTGGCGCGAATCACATTTTTGAGAGTTCGTTGTCTGATCATCGATCCGTCACAAATCCGTCGGTATCCCGGAGGATACGGGTATCCTCAACGCGAAATAAGGGGGCGATGATAGCAAATCTCCCCTTTTCGCACCATATTTCCAACGCCGTCAGTCAGCCTGACGGCGCAGGAAGGTCGGGATATCGATAAAGTCCAGGTCTTCCGCGGTGTTCACGGCCTGGCGACCACCGCCACCCGCGGCCTGCTGCTGGGCGCGTTTGCGCTCCACCGCCGGACGATCCAGATCGTTGTAGTCCACCCGGCCATCGGCGCCCATGGGGGTCTGACGCCCGCGCACCACTTTCAGTTCCTGGTGCTGGGCACCCAGACCGGTGGCCACCACGGTCACGGAAATATTATCGCCCATATCCGGGTCGATCGCCGTGCCGATGATCACGTTGGCGTCTTCGCTGGCCAGTTCGCTGACGATATCGCCCACTTCGGAGAACTCATCCAGTGCGATGGACTCGTTGGCGGTGATATTGATCAGGATGCCGCGGGCGCCACGCAGGTCCACGTCTTCCAGCAGCGGGCTGGAAATCGCCGCCTGGGCCGCTTCCGCCGCCCGGTTTTCGCCGCTGGCGACGCCGGTGCCCATCATCGCGGTGCCCATCTCGCTCATCACGGTGCGCACGTCGGCGAAGTCGACGTTGATCATGCCGGGACGGACGATCAGGTCGGCGATGCCCTTCACCGCGCCCTGCAGCACTTCGTTGGCCGCCTTGAAGGCGTCCAGCAGGGTGGTGGAGCCGCCCAGTACGGACTGCAGCTTCTCGTTGGGGATGGTGATCAGCGAGTGCACGTGCTCCTTGAGCGCTTCGATCCCTTCCTGGGCGGAGCGCATGCGCTTCTTGCCCTCGAACGGGAACGGCTTGGTGACCACGGCCACGGTGAGGATGCCCAGTTCCTTGGCCACTTCGGCCACCACCGGTGCCGCGCCGGTGCCGGTGCCGCCGCCCATACCGGCGGTCACGAACACCATGTCGGCGCCTTCCAGCAGCTCGGCGATACGCTCACGGTCTTCCATGGCGGACTGCCGGCCGATGTCCGGGTTGGCGCCGGCGCCCAGGCCCTTGGTGACCTGGCTGCCGAGCTGAATCACGGTTTTCGCGGAGGAGTTGCGCAGCGCCTGGGCGTCCGTGTTGGCGCAGATGAAATCCACGCCTTCCACGTTGGAACGCACCATATGATCGACGGCGTTGCCACCGCCGCCACCGACGCCCACTACTTTGATCACCGCGCCATGGGGTACGGAATCTTCGAGTTTGAATTGCATGGTTGATCTCCCGTTAATGCTTCCCTGTTTGCTGCTTTTCCCAAAACCGGCCGGACCATCCGACCGCTTCTGAAACCTTTAAAAATTGCCCTGGAACCACCTCTTGAAGCGTTCCATCCAGTTCACTTCGCCGCCGCCGGCCTGGGCACGGGGGCTGCGTCCCTCCTTCTCCATGCGCTGGCCGTACAACAGCAGGCCCACGGAAGTGGAGTAAATCGGGTTGCGCACCACGTCGGTGAGCCCGGCCACGCCCTGCGGCGTGCCCAGACGCACCGGCATGTGGAAAATTTCCTCGGCCAGCTCCGCCGCGCCCTCGATCTTGGAGGAGCCGCCGGTGAGCACGATGCCGCCGGGGATCATGTCCTCGAACCCGGAGCGGCGGATTTCCGCCTGGATCAGGGTGAACAGCTCGTCGTAGCGCGGCTCCACCACCTCGGCCAGGTTCTGGCGGCTGAGGGTGCGCGGCGGCCGGTCGCCGACGCTGGGCACCTTGATGGTCTCGTCGGCGCCGGCCAGCTGGGTCAGCGCGCAGGCGTACTTGATCTTGATCTCGTCGGCGTGCTGCTTGGGCGTGCGCAGCGCCATGGCGATGTCGTTGGTGACCTGGTCGCCGGCGATGGGGATGTTCGCGGTGTGGCGGATCGCCCCCTCCGTGAAAATCGCGATGTCGGTGGTGCCGCCGCCGATGTCGACGATGCACACGCCCAGCTCGCGCTCGTCCTCGGTGAGCACCGAGTGCGCGCTGGCCAGCTGCTCGAGGATGATGTCCTCCACTTCCAGGCCGCAGCGGCGCACGCACTTTTCGATGTTCTGGGCGGCGTTCACCGCGCAGGTCACCAGGTGCACCTTGGCTTCCAGGCGCACGCCGCTCATGCCCACCGGCTCGCGGACGCCCTCCTGGTTGTCGACCACGTATTCCTGCGGCAGCACGTGCAGGGTTTTCTGATCCGCCGGAATCGCCACCGCCTGGGCGGCGTCGATCACCCGGTCGATGTCCGCCTGGGTCACTTCCCGGTCACGGATCGCGACGATGCCGTGGGAGTTAAGGCTGCGCACATGGGAACCGGCGATGCCGGCGTAGACCGAATGGATCTGGCAGCCGGCCATCAGCTCCGCCTCTTCCACGGCCCGCTGAATCGAGCGCACGGTGGCTTCGATGTCCACCACCACGCCCTTCTTCATGCCCCGCGAAGGCTGGGAACCCAGACCCACTACCTCCACAACGCCTTCCTCGGTGATCTGGCCGACGATGGCCACGACCTTGGAGGTGCCGATGTCCAGGCCCACGATCATGTTGTCCACTGCATTCGCCATTAGAGGTACATCCTCTGTTTCTGCTTAAGCATTCTTGTCCGCCTCCGCGTCGCGCCAGGTCACCGCGATGCCATCGGCATAGCGCAAATCGACCCGCGCCACGCCACGGCTGTCGGTGCTCAGTACACCGCGGTACAGGCGCGTGAAGCGGCGTAACTTGCCCACGTAATTTTCCCGGTCCACCACCAACTGCATTTGGTTGTCCAAAGTCAGCCGGGCGGTCAGCCGGGCGTTCACTTCCATTCGTTCGATGCCCAGGCCCACGTCACGCAGCAACTTGCCCATGCTGTGGTAGAAGCTCATCACTTCCTCCAGGCGCTGATCGGGGCCGTTGAGGCGCGGCAGCCCGGTCAGGTCGTACTGTTTGAGCGCCTTGAAGGGCTCGCCGTCGCGGGCCACCAGCACCGCTTCGTTCCACACCGCCACCGGCTCGCGCTCGGTGANNTCCAGGCTCACCGTGTCCGGCCACTGGCGGCGCACGGACACNTCCGACACCCAGCTCAGGCCNCGNGCGCGCTGGTAGATCTGCTCCAGCGGCACCGAGAAGTAGTTGGCGTCGCGCACCAGCGAGGCCAGCGCGGTCTGCACCTGCTGCTGGCGNCGCACNTCGGTGACGCCGTCCACGCCCACCTGGCGGATCGGGTACTGNTCCAGCACCCGCGGCAGCCAGATCACGCCGGCCACCACGGTGATCGCCACCAGCCCGGCCAGCNCNCCNGGCAGCGCCGCCGCCAACCGCTCGCGGATCGGCACGGCGGGCGCCTGCCGCTTGGCGCGGGTCGCCTTGGGGGACGCGCCGCGTGTGCGGCGGGCGTCCGGTGTCTGGCGTCTGGCCTTAGCCACGGGGCTTGCTCCCTTTGCTCGCTTTGTTCGCCTTGCGCGGTGGGAGCCGGTCCACCGCTTCCAACAGAATGCGCGCCACCAGGGTGGCGAAATCGTCGCCGTCGGCCTTGGCGGCCATCGGCACCAGGCTGTGGTCGGTCATGCCCGGCACGGTGTTCACTTCCAGCAGCTGCCAGTCGCCGTGTTCGTCGCGCATCACGTCGACGCGGCCCCAGCCCCGGCAGCCCACCGCCTCGAACGCCTTCAGGGCGAGCGCGCGCAGGGCCTGCTCGTCGGCGTCGTCGAGACCCGCCGGGCAGAGGTATTCGGTGCTGTTGGACTGGTACTTGGCCTCGAAGTCGTAGAACGCGTTGGGCGTTTTCAGGCGGATCGACGGCAGCGCCCGGCCGTCGACAATCGCCACCGTGTACTCCGGGCCGCGCACCCAGGCCTCCACCAGCACATCGCTGTCGTAGGCGCGGGCGGCTTCCAGGGCTTTGTTCAGTTCCGCCGCGCTGTCCACCTTGGCCATGCCGATGGAGGAGCCCTCGTGGGACGGCTTCACCATCAGCGGGAAACCGATGTCGCGGTCGTCCAGGCCGGCCACATAGAACGGCGGCGTGGGCAGGCCGGCACCCTTCCACAGCTGTTTGGTGCGCACCTTGTCCATGCCGATGGCGGAGGCCATCACGCCGGAGCCGGTGTACGGCAGCTTCAGGTGCTCGAGCAGCCCCTGGATCACGCCGTCTTCGCCGCCCCGCCCGTGCAGGGCGATAAAGGCCACGTCGAACCCCTTGAGGGTGTCCACGCCGCGCTCCGCCGGGTCCACCAGCTCGGCGATCAGGCCCAGCTGGCGCAGCGCCTGGTGCACCGCCGCGCCGCTCTTCAGGGACACGGAGCGCTCCGCGGAATCGCCGCCGGCGAGCACCGCCACCCGGCCGATACGGGCCAGGCGTTGCTTCATTTCGCTGGTCAGCGCCGTGCCGGGCGCCTTGCCGCTATCGACCATGGGCGCCTCCGTTGCCGTCGGTGGGTTCGATGCGCGCCGCCAGTTCGCGGGCGATACCGCCCACGTTGCCGGCGCCCTGGGTGACCAGCAGATCGCCGCCCTGCAGCACATTGGCCAGCAGTTCGGGCAGCTTGGCCGGGTCGTCCACGAACACCGGCTCCACCCGGGCGCGCTGGCGCAGGCTGCGCATCAGGGCGCGGGTGTCGGCGCCGGGAATGGCGTCCTCGCCGGCGCTGTAGACCTCCAGCATCAGCAGTTGGTCGACGCCGCCGAGCACATCCACGAAATCTTCATAAAGATCGCGGGTGCGGGTATAGCGGTGCGGCTGGAACAGCATCACCAGCCGGCGGCCGGGCCAGCCGTCGCGGATCGCCGCGATGGTGGCGGCCACTTCGCGGGGATGGTGGCCGTAGTCGTCCACCAGGGTGGCGCTGCCGCCGTCGGCGCAGGGGTACTCGCCGAGCACGTCGAAGCGGCGCCCGACCCCGGTGAAGCCGTTCAGACCGCGCACGATGGCCTCGTCGTCGGCGCCTTCGTCGGCGGCCACGGCGATCGCCGCCAGGGCGTTCAGCACGTTATGGCGGCCCGGCATGTTCAGGGTGATCTCCAGCGGCTCGCCTTCGGTGCGCACCACCCGGAAGGCGGTGCTCATGCCGGTCTGGCGCACGTTCTCGGCGCGCAGGTCGGCGTCGTCGCTGAAGCCGTAGCGGATCACCTGGCGGTTGACCCGGGGCAGCAGCTTGCGCACCACCGGGTCGTCCACGCACAGCACCGCCACGCCGTAGAACGGCAGGTTGTGCAGGAATTCGATAAAGGTGTTTTCCAGCCGCGCGAAGTCACCGCCGTAGGTGTGCATGTGGTCGGCGTCGATATTGGTGACGATGGCGCTCATCGGCTGCAGGTGCAGGAAGCTGGCGTCGGACTCGTCCGCTTCGGCGACCAGATAGCGGCTCTGGCCGAGGCGCGCGTTGGTGCCGGCGCTGTTCAGGCGGCCGCCGATTACGAACGTCGGGTCCAGCCCGGCTTCGCCGAGGATCGCCGCCACCATGGAGGTGGTGGTGGTCTTGCCGTGGGTGCCGGCCACGGCGATGCCGTGGCGGAAGCGCATCAGCTCGGCGAGCATTTCCGCGCGCGGCACCACCGGCACCCGGCGGGCGTGGGCTTCGGCCACTTCCAGGTTGTCGGTGTTGACCGCCGAGGAGGTCACCACCACGTCGGCGTCGCCGATGTTCTCGGCCCGGTGGCCGATTTCCACCCGCGCGCCCAGGGACCGCAGGTGGTCCACCACCGGCGATTCCTTGATGTCACTGCCACTGATGGCGTAGCCCTGGTTGGCCAGGACTTCGGCGATCCCGCACATGCCGGCGCCGCCGATACCCACGAAGTGGATACCGCGAATCCGCCGCATTTCAGGCACGGTATGTTTAATCGCCATGGGCGACCTCCTCGCATAGTTTCGCCACCCGGGCGGCGCTGTCCGGCACCGCCAGCTGGCGGGCACGCCGCGCGATCTGCGCCAGGGCGTCCCGTTCCATCATTCCGGCCAGGCTGCGCGCCAGGGCGCCGGCGTTCATCTCCGCCTGCGGCAGCATCAGGGCGGCGCCGCGATCCACCAGCCAGCGGGCGTTCAGGGTCTGGTGGTCGTCCACCGCGCTGGGCAGCGGCACGAACAGCGCCGCCACCCCGGCGGCGGCCACTTCCGCCACGGTCAGCGCGCCGGCGCGGCACACCACCAGATCCGCCCAGGCGTAGGCCTCGGCCATGTCATCGATAAATTCACTGACCTGGGCGTCCAGGCCCAGGGCCTTGTAGACCGGCTCGGCTTCGCCGGTGCGGCCGGCGCCGCACTGGTGGCGCACCTGCAGCTGGGCGCCCAGGGACGCCAGCAGCAGCTCCGGCAGGTCCTGGTTCAAGGCCAGCGCGCCCTGGCTGCCGCCCAGCACCAGAATGCGCAGCGGTCCCTGGCGCACGCCGTAGCGCTCCGCCGGGTCGGGCAGCTCGGCGATCTCGCGGCGCACCGGGTTGCCCACCCAGATGCCGCCGGGCAGCGCGCCGTCGAAGCCTTCCAGGGTTTCGTTGGCAAAGCGCGACAGCATGCGGTTGGTGAGCCCGGGGGCGGCGTTCTGCTCGTGGATCACCAGCGGCACGCGGCACAGTTTGGCGGCCAGGCCGCCGGGGGCGCTGACAAAGCCGCCAAAGCCCACCGCCAGCACCGGCCGCTCACGGCGAATCACCGCACAGGCCTGCCACATTGCGCGCAGCAACTGCAGCGGCCCGAGCAGCTTGCGTTTTACGCCGCCACCGCGCAGGCGCCCGACGGCCAGGCTGACGATCTCGAAACCGTGGCGCTCCACCAGCCGGGTTTCCATGCCGCCTTCAGCGCCCAGCCACAGCACCCGGTAGCCGGCGTCCTGCAGTTGCCGGGCCACCGCCAGGGCGGGGAACACGTGGCCGCCGGTGCCGCCGGCCATGATCAATACCGTGGCGCTCATCGTTTGCTCCTCCCGCGTGCCTGCAGCCGCGATTGCTCGGTGCTGGCGCGCAGTACCAGCGCGATCATCACCGAACAGATCAGCAGCGAGGAGCCGCCGTAACTTACGAACGGCAGCGTCAGTCCCTTGGTAGGCAGAACGCCCATGTTCACACCCACATTGATGAACGCCTGGGCGCACAGCACCAGCGCGGTGCCGTACACCAGATAGGCGTGATAAAGAAATCCGCGCAGCTCCAGGCCGCGTCCGATCACGAACAGGCGCCAGCCGAGCACCGCGAAGCCGACGATCATCGCCAGGGTGCCGATCAGGCCCCACTCCTCGGCGAGCACCGCGAACACGAAATCGGTATGCGCTTCGGGCAGGTAGAACAGCTTCTGCACGCTGTTGCCCAGGCCCACGCCCAGCCAGTGGCCGCGCCCGAAGGCGATCAGACTCTGGGTGAGCTGGTAGCCGGCGCCGTACTGGTCCGCCCAGGGGTCGGTGAAGCTCATCAGGCGCGCCACCCGGTAGGGTTCCGCCAGCGCCACCACGGCGCCCAGGGCCACCACGGCGAGGCCGATGATCAGGAACCGCAGGGTCGGCACGCCGGCCAGGAACAGCATGCCCATGGCGGCGATGCCCAACACCACCACGGCGCCGAAATCCGGCTGCAGCAGCAGCATGAAGGTGAGCGCGGCAAGCACGCCCAGCGGCAGCAGGAAGGCCTTCCAGCCGCTTTCCAGGGCCGCTTTGTGCTGGGCGATGTAGCCGGCCAGGTAGAGCACGAAGCACAGCTTGACGATTTCCGAGGCCTGGATGGTGATCCCCGGCAGCGCGATCCAGCGGGTGGAGCCGTTCACCTCGCGGCCGAGGCCGGGGATGAACACCATTACCAGGGTCACCAAAGCCACCGGCAGCATGGCGAAGCGCAGCTTCTCCAGCAGGCTCAGCGGCACGCAGCAGTACACGAACACGCCCAGGCCGACGCTGGCGAGCAGATAGATGCCGTGGCGCAGGCCGTAATGGAAGGGGCTGTCCAGGCGGGTTTCGGCGATCTGCAGGGACGCGGAGGTGACGATCACCAGCCCGGCCAGGGCCAGCAGCGCCACGGTCCACAGCAGCGGGCGGTCGAGGCCCGGATCGCGTACGTCCACCAGGGCACTAGCCATGGGTCACCTCCCGGGCGCGGGCGGAGAAGTCGTCGCCACGGGCCACGTAGCTGTCGTACATGTCGAACGAGGCGCACGCCGGTGACAGCAGCACGGCGTCGCCGGGCTGCGCCAGTTGCGCGGCGCGCTTGACCGCCGCCGCCATGTCCGCGACCCGCTCGCAGGGCACGCCGGACAGGCCGTCGGCCACTTTCTCCGCGTCCTGGCCGAGCACCAGGGCGGCACGCAGATACTGGCGCGCCGGCTCGCCCAGCGGCGAGAAGTCCTGGCCCTTGCCCTGGCCGCCGGCGATCAGGATCACGCGGCCGTCGATGGCCTCGCCGATACCGGTGAGCGCCGCCAGGGTGGCGCCCACGTTGGTGGCCTTGGAATCGTTGATCCAGCGGATGCGGGCGTTCTCCGCCACCAGCTGGCAGCGGTGCGGCAGGCCCTTGAACTGTTTCACCGTGGCCAGGGTGGTGGCGCGGTCGAAGCCCAGGGCGTCCGCCATGGCCAGCACCGCCAGCACGTTCATGGCGTTGTGGTGGCCGGTGAGCGCCAGCTCGTCCACGTGCAGCAGGGTCTCGCCCTGGTGGCAGAGCATCTGTTTGTCGGTATCCAGCTGGTAGTGCGCTTCCGGGTGGCTGCCGAAGGTGATTTCCCGGGGCACCTGGGTCTGCGGACGGGTGGCCAGGTCGTCGCGGTTCCACACCGCCACCTGGCAGCCGTCGTAGATGCGCTGCTTGGCGGCCAGGTAGTCGCTGAACTTGCCGTAGCGGTCCAGGTGGTCCTGGGAGAGGTTGAGAATCGAAGCCACCTGGGCGTTCAGGCTGTAGGTGGTTTCCAGCTGGAAGCTGGACAGCTCCAGCACGTACAGCTCCGCTTCCTCGCGCAGCAGATCCAGCGCCGGCACGCCCAGGTTGCCGCCCACGCCCGGCTTGGCGTCGCAGGCGCGCGCCACTTCACCGAGCAGGGTGACCACGGTGCTCTTGGCGTTGGACCCGGTGATGCCCACCAGCGGGCGGCTGGCGGCGCGGGCGAACAGCTCGATGTCGCCGATCACTTCCTTGCCCTCGGCGATCTGCTCGGCGATGGCCGGGGTCGACACGGCCACGCCGGGGCTGACGATAAGCCGCTGGGCGCGCTTCATCCACGAGCCCTTGAAGCCGCCGGTGTGAATCTTGAGCTTGGGATGCTGCTGACGCAGTTCGTCCAGACCCGCGGGGGCGTCGCGGGTATCCAGGGCGCGCACCGGCATACCCTGATCCGCCAGGTAGCGGATCACGGAGCGGCCGGAAACACCCAGGCCAATAACCAGATCGAACGCGTCTTTCGCCATTATTTACGCATCCCTCAGCGAATCTTCAGGGTCGCGAGACCCACCAGTACGAGAATTACGGTAATGATCCAGAACCGCACGATGATCTTCGGTTCCGGCCAGCCCTTGAGTTCAAAGTGGTGATGAATCGGCGCCATGCGGAAAATGCGGCGGCCGGTGAGCTTGAACGAGGCCACCTGCAGCATCACCGACACCGTCTCCATGACGAACACACCGCCCATGATGAACAGCACGATCTCCTGGCGGACGATCACCGCCATCACGCCGAGCACCGCGCCCAGCGCCAGCGCGCCCACGTCGCCCATGAACACCTGCGCCGGGTAGGCGTTGAACCACAAAAAACCGAGCCCGGCGCCGCACAGACCGGCGACGATCACCACCAGTTCACCGGCCCCGGCGATGTAGGGAATCTGCAGGTAGGTGGCGAACTCCGCGTGGCCGCTGGCGTAGGCGAAGATGCCCAGCGCCGCCGCCACCAGCACGGTGGGCATGATCGCCAGGCCGTCCAGGCCGTCGGTCAGGTTGACCGCGTTGGAGGTGCCGTTGATCACGAAATAGGTCAGCACCACATAGAACCAGCCCATGTTGATCGCCACGGTCTTGAAGAACGGCACGATCAGCTGGGTTTCCTGCGGGCTCTGGGCGGTCCAGAACAGGGCCAGGCCGGCGCCCAGCGCGCCCACGGACTGCCAGAAATACTTCCAGCGCGCCGGCAGGCCGCGCGGGTTTTTCTCGATCACCTTGCGCCAGTCGTCGACCCAGCCCACGGCGCCGAACACCACCAGCACGCCCAGGGTGATCCACACGAAGCGGTTGCTGAGATCGGCCCACAGCAGGGTGGAGATGGCGATGGAGATCAGAATCAGGCCGCCGCCCATGGTCGGGGTGCCGGCCTTGCTGAGATGGCTCTTGGGACCGTCATCGCGGATCGCCTGGCCGACCTGCTTTTCCTGCAGTTTGCGGATCATGATCGGGCCGATCCAGAACGCCAGGAACAGCGCCGTCAGCACCGCCAGGATGGCGCGCAAGGTAATGTATTGAACCACCAGGAAACCGCTATGGAACTCGCCCAGTTGTTCCGCCAGCCAAAGCAACATCAGTGCCCCCTCCCCTTATCGGTAAGCCGTTGCACCACTTGCTCCATGCGGGCACTGCGCGACCCCTTGACCAATACCGTGCCGCCCCGGGCCAGCGTTCCCGCTGCCCGCTCGGCGGCCTGGTCGAAATGTTCCACCGGCTCGGCGCCCTCGCCGAAGCCCCGGGCGGCCGCTTCGGCACCGGGCAGGGTAATCAGCCTGTCGATGCCGGCGGCCCGGGCGTTGGCGCCCAATTCAGTCACCAGCGTCTCGGCGCTGGGGCCCAGCTCCCCCATGGCGCCCAGCACCAGAGTGCGCGGTGACGGCCGCCCGGCCAGCCAGGCGATGGCCGCCCGCACCGAGCCGGGGTTGGCGTTATAGGTATCGTCCACCAGGGTGCCGCCCTGGCAGTCGATCACGTTCATGCGGCCCGGGACCGGCTTGAGCTGTTCCAGCCGCGGCGCCCGTTCCGCCAGGTCGACGCCCAGCGCCTGTACGGCGGCCAGCGCCATCAGGGCGTTGCTGATCTGATGGGCGCCCACCAGCGGTAGGCGCAGGGTCAGCCCCAGGGGCTGCAGCACGAAGTCGCAGCCTTGGTCGTCCAGGCGCACCGCGTCGGCGTGCAGGTCGCCCTGCTCGCGGCCCACGGTGACGATGTTCAGGCCGGCGGCGCGGGCCTGCTCGGTGAAAAAGGCGGCGTAGTTGTCGTCGCCGTTGATCACGGCGGTACCGCCGGCGGCGCAGCCGGTGAAGATTTCCGCCTTGGCGCGGGCGATGCCGTCCATGGAGCCGAAGCCTTCCAGGTGGGCGCCGGTGACGTTGGTGATCAGCGCCACGTTCGGCTTCACCAGGCCGCTGGTCCAGGCGATTTCGCCGGGGGCGTTGGCGCCCAGCTCGATCACCGCCTGGCGGTGCTCGGCGGTCAGCCGCAGCAGGGTGAGCGGCACGCCGATGTCGTTGTTGAGGTTGCCGAGGGTGGCCAGGGTGCCTTCGCCCAGCAGCACGGCGATCATCTCTTTCACGGTGGTCTTGCCGGCGTTGCCGGTGACCGCCACGCGCGGCACCGGAAACTGGGCGGCGTAACCGGCGGCCAGGCGGCCGAGGCCCTGGCGGGTGTCGGCCACGCGCACCTCCGCGTCGAACACGCCGGTGTCGCTGCCCTCTTCCACCAGCGCCGCCACCGCGCCGGCGTCCCGGGCCTGGGCCAGGAAGGCGTGGCCGTCGAAACGCTCGCCGCGCAGCGCCACGAACAGGCTGTCCGGACCCAGCGTGCGGGTGTCGGTGCTGACCGCGCTCAGGGTGCGGTCGCCGCCGCGCAGCTCACCGGCGGTCCAGTCACGGATCTGGGACAGGCGCATCATGCGGCACCTCCCGCCGAAGCCGGCGCTTGCCAGGCGGCCAGGGCCTCGCGGGCCAGGTCGCGGTCGTCCATGGGGTGGCGCTCACCGGCCACTTCCTGATAGTCCTCGTGCCCCTTGCCGGCCACCAGCACCACGTCGTCGGCGCCGGCCTGGGACACCGCCAGGGCCACCGCGCGGCGGCGGTCGGTTTCCACCTGCACGGCGCCGGGGTCGTCGAGACCGGCGCGCATCTGTTCAATGATCGCGTCCGGGTGCTCGCCGCGCGGATTGTCGCTGGTGAACAGCACCCGGTCGGCGCCGCGCTCGGCGGCGGCGGCCATCAGCGGGCGTTTGCCGGTATCCCGGTCGCCGCCGCAGCCCACCACGCAGTGCAGGCGGCCCGGAAAATGCTCGCGGGCCGCCGCCAGGGCTTTTTCCAGGCCATCGGGGGTGTGCGCGTAATCGACGATGACGGTGGGCTTGCCCGCTGCGCGGACCGGCTCCATGCGGCCCGGCACCGGTGTAATGGCGGCCAGGGCGCCCGCCAGGGCCCGCGGCTCGACGCCGCTGCCGTGCAACACCCCGGCCACCGCCATCACGTTGCTGAGATTGAAGGCGCCGAACAGCGGCAGGGTCACGTTCACGGCTTCGCCGCCCACGGTGAGCCGCAGGTCCATGCCGTCCGGGTGCGGCTGCCAGGCCACGCAGCGCACGGTGGCGCCGGCCTGGGCGCCATAGGTGATGCAGCGCACGCCGTCGTTGAGCCGGCCCAGCAGCACCGGCGCGGCGGCGTCGTCGCTGTTGATCACCGCTTCCTGGAGCTCCGGGCGGGTGAACAGCGCCACCTTGGCGAGCAGATAGGAATCCATGTCGCCGTGGTAGTCCAGGTGGTCGCGGCTCAGGTTGCTGAACACCGCGATGCGTACCGGGGTGCTGCCCAGACGGTGCTGATCGAGGGCGTGGGACGACACTTCCATGGCGACGCTGTCGGCGCCGGCGTCGCGCAGGGCGCGCAGCGCTTTCTGCAGGGTAATCGGGTCCGGCGTGGTGTGTCCGGTGCTGTCCTCGTGGCCTTTGAGGCCCACGCCCAGGGTGCCGATCAGGCCGCAGGCGTGGCCCAGGGCGTTGAGCGCGTCACGCAGGAACCAGGTGATGCTGGTTTTGCCGTTGGTGCCGGTGACGCCGATCACCTTCAGGCGACGGCCGGGCTCGCCGAAGTAGCGCGCCGCCAGCACGCCGATCTGGCGGCGCAGTTCCGGTACGGTAATGCGCGCGGCACCGGCATGCGGATGCACGGCGAAGGTATCGCCCTCTTCCACCACCACGGTGGCGCCGGCGCGGATCGCCGCGTCGATGAACCGGCGGCCGTCCATGTTGTGGCCGGGCACCGCCAGGAACAGGTCGCCGGGGGTCACCGCGCGGCTGTCCAGGCGCAACGCGTTGATGGTCAGGTCGCGCAGCCGTTCCGGCAGCGGCTGGTCGGGGAGCAGATGCCGCAGTGCGATCATGTGGCGTCCTCCCCGTCCAGGTTGCCGGCGATCAGGCCGTCGGTCTTGTCCGGCGGCACGTGCAGGGTACGCAGCACACCGCCGACGATGGCGGAGAACACCGGCGCGGCCACCAGGCCGCCGTAATAGGATTCGCCGCGCGGGTCGTCGATCACCACCACGGCGGCGATACGCGGGTTGGAGGCCGGGGCGATGCCGGCGAACAGGCCGATGTAGCGGTCGTCGGCGTAGCCGTTGGCGGTGACCTTGTGCACGGTGCCGGTTTTGCCGGCCACCTGGTAACCGGAAATCTGCGCGCGGCTGGCGGTGCCCTCGACGCTGACCACGGTTTCCAGCATGCGCACGATGGACTGGGCGCTGGCCGGCGCTATGATCTGCTCGCCCTTGGGCGGCTGGTCCACCTTGAGCAGGGACAGCGGCACCCGGCGCCCGTCGTTGGCGAGGATCGCGTAGGCCTGGGCCAGCTGCAGCGCGGTGGTGCTGATGCCGTAGCCGTAAGAGAGCGCGGCGCGCTCCACGTCCCGCCAGCGAGCGCGCAGCGGCAGGACGCCGTCACTCTCGCCGGGGTACTGGATGTCCGTGGCCTGACCGAAACCGAAGCGCTCCAGGTAACCGGGGAGCACCATGGAATCCATCGACAACGCCAGCTTGCTGACGCCCACGTTGGAACTCTTGGTGAGCACGGTGGTGACGTCGATCACACCGTAATCGCGGTGGTCGCGGATGGTCTTGCTGCCCACGCGCAGATAGCCCGGGTGGGTATTGATGGCCGTGGTCGGAGTCACCAGGCCCTGCTCCATGGCAGCGGCGACGGTGAACGGCTTGATCGTGGAACCCGGCTCGAACAGGTCGGTGACCGCCCGGTTGCGCAGGCTGCCGGTGTCCAGGTTGCCCCGGTTGTTGGGGTTGTAGGCGGGCTGGTTGACCATCGCCAGGATTTCGCCGGTCTTGATGTCGAGCACCACGGCGGAGCCGCCCTTGGCCTTGAAGCGGCGGGTGGCCGAGAGCAGCTCTTTGTAGGCCAAATACTGCAGGCGCAGATCCAGGCTCAGGGTGATGTCCTGGCCGGGCGCCGCCGGCTCCAGCACTTCGATGTCCTGGATCACGCGGCCGAGCAGGTCGCGGACCACTTTCTTGCGGCCCGGCTCGCCGGACAGTTGCTCTTCAAAGGCCAGTTCCACGCCTTCCTGGCCGCGCTCGTCGATGTCGGTGAAGCCGACCAGATGGCTGGTCACTTCGCCGGCCGGGTAGTAGCGGCGGTATTCGGTGAGCGGGTGGATGCCGGGCACCTGCTTGTCGAGCACGGTGCGCGCCTGCTCCGGCGCCAGCCCCCGGGCCAGGTAGATGAACTCCTTACCCTTGTGGCTGTTGACCCGGCTGGCGAAGGCACGGCTGTCGATAATCGGGTTGTCGCCCAGGCGCGCCCACTTTTCCTGGTGTTCCAGCGCCTCACCGGGGTTCGCCCACAGGGTGGTGACCGGGGTGCTCACCGCCAGCGGTCGACCGGCGCGGTCCTGAATCACACCGCGATGGGCGGCCACCGGCTCCACCCGCAGGTTGCGGATGTCGCCCTGGTTGGCCAGGAAGTCGTGCTGCACCACCTGCAACTGCACCGCGCGCCCCACCAAAACACAGGCACAGCCCGCCCAGAACACCAGCATGAAGCGCCAGCGCAGGGAGCTGTTGGCCTGGCGCGCCGCACGGGTGGCGGTTTTGCGCGTGGCCTTGGGTGTGGTTCTACGGGCGCCTTTCATGGCCGTATCAACACTCGCTCATCGGTTTTCGGTAACTTCATGCCCAGCTCTTCGCGAGCCAGGCGCTCCACCCGGGCGTAACTGCCCCAGGTGCTGTGTTCCAGCAGCAGCTGGCCCCAGCGGGTTTCCAGCTGCGCCTGCTGCCGCTGCGCCTGCTGGGCGCGGTCGGTGAGGCGGCGCGATTCGTGCACGCTGTAGGCCACGCCCACCGCGGACGCCACCACCAGCACCAGCAACAGCGGCGGCAACCAGCCGGCGGCGAGCACCGAGCCCGTGGCCTGGCCGCGGGCCGCGCTCACGCCACTTTCTCCGCCACCCGCAGCACCGCGCTGCGGCTGCGCACGTTGACGCGCAGTTCGTCCTTGCCGGCGTAGCGGGCCTTGCCCAGCGGCTTCAGCCGCTCCGGCGGTTCGTCCATCATCGGCAACCCGCCCCGGCCTTTCGGTGCCTGCCCGGAGTGATCGCGGATAAAGCGCTTCACCACCCGGTCTTCCAGGGAATGGAAGCTGATAACGACAAGACGCCCGCCGATGGCGAGCGTCTCCAGGGCCTGGTCCAGCGTGTTGCGCAACGCCTCCAGTTCCCCGTTTATATGTATTCGCAGGGCCTGGAAGCTGCGCGTCGCCGGGTGCTTGCCCGGCTCGCCGCGTCCCATCACCGATTGAATCAGGCCGGCCAGCTGCGCCGTGGTGCGGATCGGCTGCTCATCGCGGCGCTCGCAGATCGCCCGGGCGATGCGGCGTGATTTGCGCTCATCGCCGTACTGGTAGAGCACATCGGCGATCTGCTTCTCGCCGGCCCGCGCCAGCCAATCGGCGACGCTTTCGCCGCTGTCCGGGTCCATGCGCATGTCCAGCGGGCCGTCGCGCAGGAAACTGAAGCCGCGCTCGGCGTCGTCCAGTTGCGGCGAGGACACGCCCAGATCCAGCAGCAGCCCGTCGATCTGGCGGTGCTCTTCCGCCACCAGCTCCGGCAGGCAATCAAAGCGGGCGCGACGAATCCGGAAGCGGGCGTCTTCCCGGGCCAGCTTCTCGCCTTCCAGTACCGCCTCGGGATCGCGGTCCACACCGACCAGACGGGCGCCGGCGTCCAGCCGGGCCAGCAGCGCGCGGCTGTGACCGCCGCGGCCAAAGGTGCCGTCCACGTACAGGCCGTCGGTTCGGGTGGGCCACATTTCCAGTACCTCCTCCAGCATTACCGGCTGGTGCTCGTACTGCCTGTTGTCGCTGTTCGCCATGGCCGGTTGCCCTCGCTTGTTCGTTGCCAAATTCAGAACGAGAGGGACTGCACGCTCTCGGGCATGGCGTCCTGATCCAAATCCTGTTGTTCCAACTGATTCCAGGTTTCCTCGGCCCAGATTTCGAACCGGTGCATCAAACCCACCAGCATGGCGTGTTTTTCCAGGCCCACCACGGACCGCAGCTCCGGCGGTACCAGCAGGCGGCCGTTGCCGTCCATTTCCATTTCCACGGCCTGACCCAGGAAGCGGCGCTTGAGCGCCCGCACCTGGGCGTGGGAATCGCTTTGCGACGCCACCTGGCGGGCGATGTCACGCCACTCGGGGAAGGGGTACATCACCAGGCAGGCGTCGTAGGGGTGTTGCGTGAGCACAAGGCGGCCGCCGCAAGCGCTGTTCAGCGACTCGCGGTAGCGGGTCGGCACGGTAAGCCGACCCTTGGCATCTAGATTGAGCGCCGTACGCCCGTTGAACACTGGCCTTCCCCTTGCGTTGGGATCCGTCCCACTTTGTGCGTTTCTGGCGGCGGGATGGAGGATTTTTCCCACTTCATCCCACTTTCCACCACAATGCGACACTCTAGGTCCACGGGAATTACCAAGTCAAGCTCGGCGAAACCGGCCAATGTAAAAGAAAGTCTTTGCAAATCAGTTTGTTAGCTGCGTCACACTGGGGGTGGGCAAGGCGGGGAAAGAGGAGTTGTCAACGTAATCAGGGCGCTGCGGGGTGCAGCTAAGGAATCACTTTAAGTGTTAGACTATTTTGGAATAAAGGAAGGATAAAAAAGAGCAGAGAAGCCATATTCAGGGTGAGTGCTGACTCTCGCCGCAGCCCACTGATGGCGGTGGGGGCTGCTCAAGAGGCGCTGTGGAAGCCTTGTGGGAGCGGGCCCGGCCCGCGAAAGGCAAGCAAAGCTTGCCGGCAGGATGCCAGAGAGGCCTTGGTGCGCGCATTATGGAGGTCTCTGGGATCCTGCCGGGTGGCAGAGCCACCCTTTCGCGGGCGGGGCCCGCTCCCACAAGCCCGCTCGCACAGCGGTTTTGAATTAGTGGATCGGTCGATAAGCCGGGTTCTGTCGTGGACAGCCATTCATCTGGGACCCGCGTCGCCACGGGCCTCAAGCGACCTACCCGGACCCGGCGCGGGCCACGCCCATGGGTCCCTATTTGGTCTTGCTCCGGGTGGGGTTTACCCTGCCACCGCTGTTGCCAGCGGCGCGGTGCGCTCTTACCGCACCTTTTCACCCTTACCCGGTGGCTCGAAAGCCGCCGGGCGGTACCTTTTCTGCGGCACTTTCCGTAGCCGCGCCGTCACCAGCGCGACCCCCAGGCGTTACCTGGCACCCTGCCCTATGGAGCCCGGACTTTCCTCCAGCGGCTTGCACCGCCAGCGGCTGCCTGACCGACCCGGGGCGGATTCTAGCGAATCCGGCTAATAGTGAACAGTTAATAGTGAAGAGTTCGCGGGTGGGGCCGGGGTGTCGTGGAGGCCGTGCCCGCGCTCATTGCGTGAGCGCAAGCCTTCGATGCTAATACGCAACTCTCGTAGGGCGCACTGTTTTCGCTATTAACTATTCACTGTTAACTATTAACTCCTTCAAGGTAGTTGTAGAGCTCCTGCCGCTTCAGCCCCGTGTGGGCGGCGAGGACCCGCGCCGCACGAGAGAGCGGCAGTTCCGCCAGCAGGGCCTTGGCGAGGGCGCGGTCGCGCTCGCTGAGCTGTTCGCCGCGGGCGGCGGGGGACAGCACCAGCACCAGCTCGCCGCGGCGCTGATCCTTGTCGCCGCGCACCCACTCAAGCAGCTCGGTCACCGGGCCGCGACGCACGGTCTCGAAGCGTTTGGTCAGTTCCCGGCAGAGGGTCAGCTCCCGGTCGGCGTCGACCAGGCCGGCCAGACTTTCCAGTAGCGACACCACGCGGTGCGGGGCCTCGAAAATCACGCTGGTGACCTCCAGGCCGGCCAGGCGGCGCAGGGCGTTTTCGCGGGCGGCCCCCTTGGACGGGACAAAACCCTCGAACAGGAAGCGGTCGCTGGGCTGGCCGGATACCGCCAGTGCCGCCAGCAGCGCGGACGCGCCGGGTACCGGCACCACGGCCACGCCGGCGTCCTGGCAAGCGCGCACCAACCGGTAACCCGGGTCGCTGACCAGGGGCGTGCCGGCGTCGCTGATCAGCGCGCCGCTTTCGCCGTCGCGCAGGCGCGCCACCAGTTCCGGGCTGCGCTCCGCCTCATTGTGGTCGTGGCAGCTGATCAGGCGGGCCTTGATGCCCAGGTGGTTGAGCAGCGTCTGGCTGTGCCGGGTATCCTCGGCGGCCACCCAGTCCACCTGGCCGAGCACCTCCAGGGCGCGGCGGGACAGGTCGTCCAGGTTTCCGATCGGCGTGCTGACCACGTATAAAGAGCCGCTCATGGGAGGCGTTTTCCTGCTTGGGTGTAAAGAGTTGTGTCGGCCGCCGCTCCGTTCCGCAATCGTGGACCGTCGGGGGTGATTCGCGACTTGCAAAACGCCTACAATAGCCGCTTCTTTCCCGAAGTAGCAAAGGGGTTACCCTAGAGCCATGGAATTACGACAGGCCCACCTGGCCGCAATGGCCCTCGTTCTGGTCCTTGCCGGCTGTTCGCAACTACCAAGCCCGAACGGCTCCACCGCCACGGAACCGGCACCCCTTCGCGACGCGCCGCAACAGGTCGGTGACGCCCGCGGCCAGCTGGCCGAACTGGCGGAACCGGTGCGCACCGACACCGCCCTCGCCTGGGCGCGCTCTTATCTGGTCAACGAGCGCGCCGACGACGCCGGCGAACTGCTGGACCAGGTGGGCGACGGCGCCCTGTCCCGGGATCAGCGCTTCCGCTGGCTGCAATTGCGCGCCCAGTCCTGGATGGCCGAGCAGCAGCCGGACCGGGCGGTGGCGTTGCTGGACGACTACCGTGGCGACATCGACGGCTTCGATGCCCAGCGCCGCGCCAAGCTGAACCTGTTGCGCGCCGACGCCCAGGCCCTCAACGGCGATCTGATGAAAAGCCTGCGCCAGCGCGTGGCGGTGGACCCGTTGCTCGATGACGACGACCGGGAATACAACCGCGAGCTGACCTGGGAAGCGCTGATGCGCTTGCCGCTGGAGACCCTGGAAGCCCGCGCCGAGGACACCTCCGGCGAGCTGCGCGGCTGGCTGGAGCTGGCGCTGTTGTACCGCGACCCGCAGGCCAACATCGACAGCCAGGTGCAGCGCCTGTCGCGCTGGCGCGAGACCTGGCCCGACCACCCGGCCGCCCGCCAGCTGCCGGAAACGGTGCGGGCCCTGCAGCGCGCCGCCCGCGAGCGCCCCCAGCGGGTCGCCGTGCTGCTGCCGGAGAGCGGCCCGCTGGCGCCCGCCGCGGAGGCGATCCGCGACGGCATGATGACCGGCTACTACAGCGCCGAGGAAGCGGGCAACCCGACCCCGGACCTGCGTTTCTACGACGTCAGCGACGCGGACGTGCGCTCGGTGTTCCAGCGTGCCGTGGAGGACGGCGCGCAGTTCGTGGTCGGGCCGCTGGCCAAGGACAACGTGGCCGAGCTGGCCCGCGCGGGCACGCCGCCGGTGACCGTGCTGGCGCTGAACTATCTGGATCAGGACAGTGAGAGCGCGCCGATCTTCCAATTCGGCCTGGCGCCGGAGGACGAAGCCCGGCAGATCGCCCGCCAGAACCTGGAGGCCGGCGACCGACTGGCCGGCGTGCTGTATCCGCGCAGCGCCTGGGGCCAGCGCGTGGCCGACGCGTTCGTGGCCGCCTGGCGGGACGGCGGCGGCCGGGTCGTGGTGGAGAGCTCGTTCACCGAGGACACCATCGGTGAAACCGTGGAGAGCCTGCTGGACACGGCCCGGGCCGAAAAGGACCTGCGCCGCGACACCTCGTTCTCGGATCTGGACTCGGAGCGGCCGGAGGAGTGGCCGCAAAGCCTGGANTTCCTGTTCCTGGTGGCCGATCCCAACGAGGGCCGGCAGATCAAACCGGCGCTGAACTTCCACTACGCCCGGGACCTGCCGGTGTTCGCCACCTCCTATATTTACGACGGCACCCTGGCGCCCCGCCGCGACCAGGACCTGGACGGCGTCTATTTCCTGGATATNCCGTGGATTCTTTACGAGGGCACCAAGCTCCACCGCATGGCCGAGGAGACCTGGCCGGAGGGCCACGGACGCTATGCCCGGCTGTTCGCCATGGGCGTGGACGCCTACCGGCTGCAGGCGCGCCTCTACCTGCTGCGCAACCTCCAGGACAGCACCCTGCCCGGCGTCACCGGCACTCTGCGACTGAACGGCGCGCGGCTGGTGCGCGAGTCGGACTGGGCGGTGTTTCGTAACGGTGAGGCGATACCGGTGCCCCGCGTCAGTGAGGGGCGGGTGGACAGCACACAGTATTAGGATCGGGTGGCTGTAAGCCACCCTTTCGCGGGCTGGGCCCGCTCCCA
>FUFK010719051.1_pt1 | contig 42678 bp, 37 predicted proteins | sample 1021851 | NCBI WGS metagenome assembly FUFK01 (sample SAMEA51879418, study PRJEB19060) | metagenome
GGGCTGGGTTGCCGGCCGGCCTGGCGCGGGCGCACCAGTATCAGCAGGCAGCGCCCCTGTTGCGCGCCGAGATGCAGGCGCCGCAGGGTGCCCGCCGGCAAGGGGCCGCCCGGGGCCCACAGCAACGCCAGCCGCACGGTGTCGCCGGCGATCGCTTCGAAGCTGGCGCGCAGCAGGGTGGCGCGGTCGTCGCTGCGCAGGATCAGCAGGTCTTCCAGGGGCACCCCGGCCCGGGCCAGCATGGTGGCGGAAGGCCGCATCGGCGGGTTGGCGATCAGGCGGGCGCCGGGNCCGTCGCTGGCCAGCANCGGCANCAGCAGATGCAGCACCGCCGGGCAGGGCAGCGGGCAGAGCAGCTCCACCAGGCCCTGCTCCGGCCAGCCGCCGCCGGCCAGAATCCGGTCCAGGTCGCTGAAACCGGTGCTTTGCCCCTGGCCGGAACCGGTGCTTTCGCGGCCCCACCAGGTATCCCTGCGGGCCAGCAATTGTTGCAGAAAATCAGGCGGCATGGGCGGCATGAAGCGATATCCGGGTGTCTGGAATACTGTACATAAGAACAGTATCCGTAAGCCGGCGGAGGGTCAATGGGAAAGGCTGTGCTGAGCGGTCAAGCGGCGCTGTCAGGGTAAACATATTGTATTGCCCGGGCCTCTTGAGTAGCTTCAAGGCATCCCCGAGCTCGACGAGATTCCCCGATGTCATCACAACAACAAACAGCGCGCCGGTTGTCCTCGGCCTTTCAGCAGGGCGTGACCCGGCGGCGGTTCCTGAAGTGGGGCCTGGTCGGTGGTGCCGGCGTGGCCGCCGCCGCCGCGGGCGGCTTCGCGCTGCTGCGCCTCTCGCCCCTGGACGACCGACCGAAACCGGATTGGGCCGACGGCCTGAGCCGCCAGGAATACCACCTGTTCGACCGGGCACGGGTGGCGTTGCTGCCCACNGTGGGCACCGATCTCACGCCCAGCGACCAGGTGCCGGTGGTGCGCAATGTGCAGGGCATTCTCGGCTTCATGGACGCGGCCACCCGCAAGGACGTGGCCACCGGCCTGACCCTGTTCGATAACGCCGCGGTGTTTTTCCATGGCAAGCGCTTCGTGGATCTGGACGAGGCCACCGCCCGCGATTATTTCGATGCCTGGAGCCGGGGCAACGTGGTGCAGCGCACCCTGGGCACGGTAATCAAGCAGCTCACCTATACCTCCTACTGGCGNGACGAAAGCACCTGGGGGCCGGTGGAGTTCGACGGCCCGGTGTCCGACCGCTGGGGCATCGCCTATCTGGGCAACGCGCCCCTGCCGGATCAGCAATCGGAGCAAGCCACTGAGGAGGGCAACGCATGAGCGAAGTGCAATGGCGGTCTTCCGGCTTGCCGGTGACNGAAGCGAAGGANATTACCCAGAGCACGCTGACCCTGGACGCGGACGTGGTGATCGTCGGNTCCGGCGCCGGCGGCGCGGTGGCCGGCTATGAGCTGGCCCGGCGCGGCAAGAAGGTGGTGATTCTGGAAGCGGGGCCCTATGTCCCCTCGAAGGACTTTACCGAGCGCTTCCCGGAAAGCCTGGAAACNCTGTACCAGGACCANGGCGGTCAGACCAATAAAAGCGGCGACCTGNTGGTGTTGCAGGGCGCCTGCGTGGGCGGCTCCACGGTGGTGAACGGCTGCGTGTGCTTCCGCACCCCGGACTTTATTCTGCAGGACTGGCAGCGGGATTTCGGGCTCAGCGATCTGACCGCCGAAGAGCTGGCGCCGTATTTCGACCGGGTGGAAAAGAACCTCTCCATCGAGGAAAACAAGGAACACGAGATCGCCCGCCACGGCCAGCTGATCCGCGCCGGCGCCAACAAGCTGGGCTGGTCGGTGAAACCGTTCAAACGCAATATTCGTGAATGCGCGCTCACCGGGCACTGCCTGTCCGGCTGCAAGACCGAACGCAAGCAGTCCATGCTGGTCAGCTATCTGCCCTGGGCCACCGCCCACGGCGCCCGTATCTACGCCGATACCCGGGTCACCGAAGTGCTGGCCGACGGCGGCCGGGCNCGCGGCGTGCGCGCCCAGGTCACCGGCCACGATGGCGCCAAGGTGGCGGACATGACGGTCAACGCGGAGCGGGTGATCCTCGCCGCCGGTGCCGTGCAGACGCCCTTGCTGCTGTTGAAGGGCGGCCTGGCCAACCGGTCCGGGCAGGTGGGCAAGAACTTCGCCTGCCACCCGTCGCTGTATGTGTCGGCGCGCTATCCGAAGCCGGTGCACGCCTGGCGCGGCGCCATGCTTGGCGTGTACGTGGACGAGTTTCTGCACCCGGACAAGGGCGGTTTCGTGCTGGAGGACGGCGGCGCCGGCCTGGCGGAACTGAGCATGACCGCGGAGCCGGGCACCGGCGAGCCGTTCATGCAGTTCATGAAGGACGCCAAGTACCTGGCCGGTCTGGTGACGCTGATCCACGACCACAACGTGGGCACCATCCGCTGGGAGGACGGCCGCAAGGTGATCGACTACCAGCTCGCCAACTCGGATTTTCCGTCCATGAAGCGGGCCCTGAAAGCGGCCGCCAGACTGCACCTGGCCTCCGGCGCCGAGGAAGTCTATGTGCCGTCCAGCGACAAGCGGGTGATTCGTTCCGAAGCGGATATCGACGGCGCCGTGGAAGGGCTCGAAAACCAGCCCCAGCATCTGCGCATGGTGAGCTACCACCCGCAGGGCAGTTGCCGCATGGGCGCCGACCCGGACACCAGCGTGGTCAACTCGGACGGCGAAACCCATGACGTGAAAGGGCTCTACGTGGCGGACGCCAGCCTGCTGCCCACCTCGATCATCGTGAACCCCCAGGTGACCGTATACGCCCTGGCCACGCGCATCGCCGAACGCATGGCCTGATTAACGGCCCTGTCTCACCACCACCCGGTGCACGCCACCGGGTATTTTATAGCTGCGGATGTCGCTTTCGCGGGCCATGCAGGCGCCGTGCTCCGGGTTGAGCCGGCACCAGCGCACCTGCCGGCCCAGCGCCAGCGGCACGCTGAAGCGGGTGTTGTAGTTGCCGCCGGCTTGCAGCGCGATCCACAGCTGGTTGGGCTGCCACCGGCAGCCGTCCTGGTTGCGGAACAGGTCCAACGCGACCTGGAAGCTCAGCCCCTGGCCGTCGCGTTCGGGGGCGAACTGAACGCCGGCCTGGTTCACCGGGCAGTTGCCGCCGGCATCCCGGTAGACCACTTCGATGCGCACCCGGTCCGCCTCGATCGGTGGATCGATACTGAGTTGATAGTGACGAATGTCACGCGGCACCGGGTTGGTTTGAGGCTGGTATGCCTTCTGGCTCACCGCGGCGCAGCCGCTGAGCAGCGCCGCTACGCAAACCGTTGGAAAAAACCGCGACAGGCATCGGCCCATGGTGCTTGTTCTCCTGTTGGTTACTGATCGCTGTCGCCGTTTTCAAAGCGTGCCGAAAACGCCTCCACGAACGCATTACGCAGGATACCCAAAAACGCTCGCCAGGTACTGGTTTCGCTGCTCTCCACACTACCGCTGAGCGGTATCCGGGTGGCGAACTGATCTTTACGCTGATTTTTGAATAGTGTTTCCACGCCATCCACAAGGGCCTCCCAGGCGGCGCTGAACAGCGAGCCGTCGGACCGCGCCACATCCTGTTTCCAGGTGAACACATCCACATTCTTCAGCAAAGGTTTGATATAACCGTCAAGCCGGCCGTCCCGGGCGCTGGCCTCAATGATCAGATCGCCGCTGCCCTGGGCGATATCCAGGTTGGCGTAAGCGCGGGCGAAGTCGTTGAGGCGGGACAATACCATTCCAGTCACCTTCAAACGAAAGTCGAAATCGTGCAAATCACCGAGTGGGTCGAAGGCGGCGCTGCTTTGCAAGTCCGCCTGGCCCAGCACCTTGCCGTCGGCGTTGAACCGGGCCACCCGGCTGCCGCTCGCCGCCGATGCGGTGTTGGTGAGATTGGTGACGCGGGCGTTCAAGGCGGTGATCCGCAAATGGACTTCGGGCTCGGAGTGGAAGTTACGAAAGTCCAGCCGGCCGTCGCGAACCACCACCTCGTTCAGCGTGATCGGCATCAACTGTTGCAGCCAGGCGCGCCAATCGGTGCCGGCGCCGGTCTGGGTGGCTCCGCGGTCGCCGCCGTCCACGAAGGTGACCCGGGGCTGCTCAAAGCGCACCCGGGCGACCAGTGCCTGGTCTTCCCACAGCGCCCGCCAACTCACCGCCAGATCGATGGCCGGCGCGTCCAGTAGTGGCGCGGGCACCCGATCGCCGGTTTTAACGATCGTGACGCCTTCCAGCCGGTAAGCGCCACGCCACCAGGCCAGATCCACATTCTCGATATGGCCGCGATAGTCGCCCATGTCGGCGAGCCGGTGGTTCAGGTAGTCGCGCACCAGCCAGGGCAGTGCCAGGTGCAAGCACAGCAACAGCCCGATGAGGATGACAAGAGTCATCAGTGGACGACGGTAGCGGCGTTCCATAAAAGCCTCCCTGGCTTACGGGCTCCCGATGAACAGCGTTCCCGCCTAGGTTATCATGTCGTTTTGCCTGTATTGAGCGAAGGAGCGGACATGAGCGACGCCAGCCGTAACCCGGCGAACGAACGCCCGCGACGGGAAGCGTTCGGCTATCTGTGCCCGGTGGACAGCCGCTGGGCGGACAATGACGTTTACGGCCATATCAACAACGTCATGTACTACAGCTACTTCGATTCCACCATCAACCGCTATCTGATCGACAAGGGCGGGCTGGATATCCATAACGGCGACGTGATCGCCTATGTGGTGAGCTCCGGCTGCGATTACTTCGAGGCCGCCGCCTACCCGGACGCGCTCACCATCGGCATGTGCGTGGACAAGCTGGGCAACAGCTCGGTGCGTTACGGACTGGCGCTGTTCGGAGAGAGTGGCGGTGCCAAGGCGCTGGGTTTCGTGGTGCATGTTTTCGTTGACCGGGAGAGCGGCCGCCCGGTGTCGATACCAGCGCCGCTGCGCGAGGCGCTGGCGGCGATTCAATCTTCGGAAAAATAGTTTCTGTCGGAGAAGTGCAGCTCCGCCAGGAAGTAGAAACGCTCACCGAACGGGATCCGGTCCATTTCGAAGCCCACGTTGGGCTGCTGGCCGGGGAACCGTTCCGGTGTTTCCTCCAGGTCCGGGTCGTCCTGATAGATCAGCCGGGCGCCGGTATCAAACCCCTCCGCGAAGTGCAGCCGGGCGAGCAGGGCGAAGCCCCGCCCGGTATCGAAACGCAGCCAGTTTTCCGCCGGCACCGGGCGCCGCAGCATGGCCCGCTCGGTGTCCGAAAGCCGGCCGTCCACCACCGCTTCCCGCTCGCCGGTCCAGCTGGTGCGCAACCGGGCGCCCTGGAGATCGTGACCGTCGACGCTGACCCGGGCACGGGGATCGCGCAGCACGGTGGCGGCGATGCCGGGCAACGCGAAACGGCTGTGGATGGCGAGCCGGTTTTCCATCAGCACGAAGTGGTTATGCACGGTGAGCACGCGCAGGCCGGCCACGCGCACCCGGGTGGTGGCGTAGACCAGCGTCGCCAGCGGGCCCTCGATGACCTGCTGGATTTGCGGGTCCAGGTTTTCATTGGTGAGTGTGATTCGGGCGTCCTCGCTGAATACCCCGGCGCTGAGGCGTAGTTTCAGACTGTCCAGCAGAGTCCGTTGCGGTTCACCCTCCGGGCCACGGTAATGCCGGTAGCTGAAATCGCCCCACTGGAACAGGTTGCCGTCCAGAAATTCCAGCCGGTAGTCCGCGGTGCGCAGGCTGAGTGGGTCGCCGTCGTCGTCGCGCTCCAGGATCACCGGCGGGGTGAAGCCCTGGAACGGCGGCCGTGCCAGCACGTAGAAATAGGCGGGCTGGACGCCGTCGCCGTCGAGTGCCAGTTCGCCGATCACTTCCTGGCCGGGGGAGGGCAGTCGCTCGCCGCCGTCGGCGTCGTCCACCAGCAGCCGGTCACGGGGGCCCACCCGGCCGGTTTCCCCGGCCCGGCGGCTGCCGTCGTCCTCGCTGAAGTGGGGCCAGCCGCGTTGCGACCAGGCCAGCCACTGGTGGCGGACGCTGCGCAGCTCGCCGTCCCGGTAGGCGGCCACTTCCAGGCGGTCGGTACGCAGCCCGGTAAGGTCTTCCAGGGCGTCACCCTGGAAGGTCACCACCGCGCTTTGCGCGGTTCCGGCCAGCAGCCAGAACAGCGCGAGCAGCAGCGCCCGGCCCATCATGATCAGGCCAGCTCGGGCCGGTCGGCGAAGTGCTCGAGCGCGTCCGGGTTGGCCAGGGCGTTGCGGTTGCGCACTTCGCGGCCGTGCACCACGTCGCGCACCGCCAGCTCGACGATCTTGCCGCTCACCGTGCGTGGAATCTCCGGCACGGTGAGAATCACCGCCGGCACATGGCGCGGACTGGCGCCGGCACGGATGGTGGCGCGGATTTTTTTCCGCAGCTCGTCGGTCAGCTCAATGCCCTCGGCGGGCACCACGAACAGCACCACGCGCACATCGCCGTCGTACTGCTGTCCGACCACGATGGCCTCGCGGATCTCCTCCAGGGTTTCCACCTGGCGGTAGATTTCGGCGGTGCCGATGCGCACGCCCCCGGGGTTGAGCACGGCGTCGGAGCGGCCGTGGATCACCAGACCGTCGTGGCCGTCATGGGGGACGATTTCGGCGTAGTCGCCGTGGGCCCAGACATTCTCGAAACGATCGAAATAGGCGCCGTGGAAGCGCTCCTCGTCCGGGTCGTTCCAGAACGCCACCGGGCAGGCGGGGAAGGGCGCGCGGCACACCAGCTCGCCTTTTTCGTCGACCACCGGCTCGCCGTCGTCGTTAAACACCGCCACGTCCAGGCCCAGGCCCAGGCACTGCAGTTCACCCCGGTACACCGGCACCAGCGGGCTGCCCAGCGCGAAACAGGAAATGATGTCGGTGCCGCCGGAAATCGAGCTCACCAGCAGGTCCGGTTTGACCTTCTCGTAGAGGAAGTCGTAGCTCTCGTGCAGCAGCGGCGAGCCGGTGGAGTAGAGCGTGCGCAGGGTGGACAGGTCGTGGCTGTCGCGGGGCACGGCGCCGGCTTTTTCCACCGCCTGGACGAACTTGGCGCTGGTGCCGAAGTGGGTGATCTTCTCCGCGTCGATCACATCGAACAGGCGGGTGGCGTCCGGGTAGGCCGGGTTGCCGTCGTAGAGCACCAGGGTGGCGCCGGTCTGCAGGCCGCTGACCAGCCAGTTCCACATCATCCAGCCGCAGGTGGTGAAGTAGAACAGCACATCGTCCGGCCCCAGGTCGCCGTGCAGGCGGTGCTCCTTGGCGTGCTGGATCAGGGCGCCGCCGGTACCGTGCACGATGCACTTGGGCGCGCCGGTGGTGCCGGAGGAATAGAGAATGTAGAGCGGGTGGTTAAACGCCAACTGCTCGAATTCCGGCGCCGGTCCGGCGGCGGCCAGCCAGTCNCGCCAGTTGAGCGCCTGGCGCACCGCGCTGGTGTCGCCGCGGCCGGGAATCACGATCAGCAACTCCGGCTGCAGTTTTTCATGCAGCGCCTGGATGCGTTCGTCCAGCTCGATCCACTTGCCGTTGTACTGGTAGCCGTCGCAGGCGAACAGCACCTTGGGTTCGATCTGGCCGAAGCGATCGAGCACCCCCTCGACACCGAAGTCCGGCGAGCAGGATGACCAGATGGCACCGATCCAGGCGCAGCCCAGGGCGGCGATCACGGTTTCGATGCGGTTGGGCATGTAGCCGGCGACCCGGTCGCCGGGCTCAACACCGGCGGCCCGCAGCTGGGCGGCCACCTGGCCGGCGGCCACGTGCAGCTCGTTGTAGCTGATCTGGTCGCGGCGGCCGCTTTCGTCGATGCTCACCAGGGCGGTGTGGGTGTCGTGCCGGGGCAGCAGGTTCTCGGCCATGTTGATGCGCGCGTCCGGGAACCAGCGGTTGTGGCGGAACACCGGTGACGGTTCCAGCACCCGCTCGCCTTTATGGCCGCGCAATTNGCAAAAATCCCAGACCAGATTCCAGAACGCCTCCGGCTGCGTCACCGACCAGCGATGCANNTCCCGGTAGNNGTTGAGCGAGGTGCCGGCCAGCTGTTCGGCGCGGGCGCGGAACGCGGCGGGCTGGCCTTCGTTGAGCCGCTTTTCATCGGGCTGCCAGAGCGGGGTCGGGGTTGTTGTCATTGTGCCTCCGTTTCGGAATCCAGCGAGTTGAAATCAACCAGGAGNGTGCCTTCGGCGACGCTGTCGCCATCGGCCACGTGGAAGCGTTCCACGGTGCCGGCGGCGCCGGCGCGCAGGGTGTGCTCCATCTTCATGGCTTCCAGGGTGATCACCGNGTCCCCGGCGGCCACCGNGGCGCCCGCTGCCACATGGCAGGCNACGATGGTGCCGCTCATGGGCGCGATGAAGCCGTCCTGGCCGCCGGCGCGGTCGCTNTCCCGGGCCGGGTGTATCTCCACCGGGTAATCCTGACCGTGCACGAAGACCGTCGTATGTCGGGCGTCGCCATGGTGGGACTCGATCAGGTGGCCGGCCAGCCGTCGCTCGCCCCAGTGCAGCTCAAAGGCGGTGCCCCGGCGGCGCAGGTGGAAGGGCGCNGGCNCGCCGCCGTCCACCCGGGCCAGTTCATTGTCGAGCACCACGGTGTGGGACTGNTCGCCCACCCGCAAGGGGATCAGAGTGCGCTTTTGTCCCAGCGGCCGCCAACCCGGCAGCGCGCCCCAGGGGTCGTTGCCGGTGGCGGGCCGTTGGGCCACGGCGCCGGCGGCGGTCACGGCGACCAGGTCGCTGTCCGCCGGCGCCGGGGCCATCAGTTCCGGGTGTTTCTCCAGCAGGCGGGTGTCCAGCTCGGCGTCGGCGAACACCGGACTGCTCAGAACCCGATGCAGAAAGGCGGCGTTGTGATGCACGCCGCTGATGGCGAGATCGTCCAGGGCCGCCACCAGCCGNCGGCGGGCCTGGTCGCGGTCNCCGCCGTGGCTGATCAGCTTGGCGATCATCGGGTCGTAATGGTCGCTGACCCGGTCGCCGGCCTCGAAGCCGCTGTCCACGCGCACCTGCGCCGGCCAGCGCAGTTGTTCCAGGGGCCCGGCGGAGGGCAGGAACTGCTGGTACGGGTTCTCCGCGTACAGGCGCACCTCCATGGCGGCGCCATGGCGCTGAATCTGCTCCTGGCTTTTCGGCAGCGGCCGGCCTTCGGCCACGGCCAGTTGCCAGGCGACCAGATCCTCGCCGGTGATCAGTTCGGTGACCGGGTGCTCCACCTGCAGGCGGGTGTTCATCTCCATGAAGAAGAATTCGCCCTCGGGGGAGAACAGAAACTCCACCGTGCCGGCGCCGCGATAGTCGATGGCGCGGGCGGCGCGCACCGCCGCGTCGCCAAGATCCCGGCGCTGGGCCTCGGTGAGGCCGGGGGCCGGGGCCTCCTCGATGATTTTCTGGTGGCGGCGCTGCACCGAGCAGTCGCGTTCGAACAGGTGCACCGCGTTGCCGTGGTTGTCGGCGAACACCTGCACTTCCACGTGGCGGGCGGTGGGCAGGTAGCGCTCCAGCAGNACCCGGTCGTCGCCGAAGGCGTTGCGNGCCTCGCGGCGGGCGGCGGCCAGNGCTTCCTCGAAGCCGGCGGCGTTGTCCACCGCGCGCATGCCTTTGCCGCCGCCGCCGGCCACCGCCTTGATCAGCAGCGGGAAGCCGACCTTGTCGGCCTCGGCGATCAGGGTGGCGTCGTCGGCGCCTTCCCGGTCGAAGCCGGGCAGCACCGGCACGCCGCTTTGCGCCATGTGCTGGCGGGCGGCGGCCTTGTCGCCCATCAGGCGNATGGCCTCGGCGCCGGGGCCGACGAAGATCAGGCCGGCGTCCGCGCAGGCGTCGGCGAAGGTGGTGTTCTCGGACAGAAAGCCGTAGCCGGGGTGAATGGCGTCGGCGCCGCTGTCGCGGGCGGCGCGGATCACCTTGTCGATGTCCAGGTAGCTGTCCCGGGCCGGCGCCGGGCCCAGCCGTATGGCACGGTCGGCCTCGCGCACATGGGGCGCGTCGGCGTCGATGTCGGAGTACACCGCCACCGTGGTCAGNCCCAGCTCGCGGGCGGTGCGGATAATGCGCCGGGCGATCTCGCCCCGGTTGGCGATCAATAGCGTGTTGATGGCGGCCATGGTCAGTTCCGGTTCGGTTTCCAGTTCGGCGGGCGTTTTTCCAGGAAGGCNCCCAGNCCTTCCTGGCCTTCCGCGCCGGTGCGCAGCTCGGCGATCAGGTTGGCGGTGTACTCGATCAGCCCNTGGCTGACGTCGCTGTCGTCGGCGCGGTGCACCAGCTCCCGGGCGCGCCGTTGCGCTTCGGGGGCGCCGTCGAGCAGGGCGGTCACCAGTGTCTCCACGGTGGCGTCCAGCTCCGCCGCCGGCACCACTTCGTGCACCAGGCCGAGCCGGCCGGCGCGGGGGGCGTCGATCACTTCGGCGGTCATGACGTAGCGGCGCGCCTGGCGGGCGCCCAGGGCACGCACCACATAGGGTGCGATCACCGCCGGCAGAATGCCCAGCTTCACTTCGCTGAGGCAGAAGCGGGCGTCGTCGGCGGCCACCGCGATGTCCGCCGCGCAGATCAGTCCCAGGGCGCCACCGTAGGCGGCGCCCTGGACCCGGGCGATGACCGGCTTGCCGGCCCGGTCGATGGTCTCCATCAGGGTGGCCAGGCGCAGGGCGTCGGCGCGGTTTTCCTGCTCGTCGAGGGCGCCCATGGCGCGCATCCAGTTGAGGTCGGCGCCGGCGGAGAAGTGCTTGCCGGCGGCGTCCAGCACGATCACCCGGCCGTCGTCGCCACCGGCCTGCTGGAAGGCGTCGATCAGCGCTTCGATGATGGTGTTGTCGAAGGCNTTGCGTTTGTCCGGGTTGTTCAGGGTGATGTGGGTGACCGGGCCCCGGCGGGTGGTTTGCACACTCATGGTTGTCTCCCTCACATGCGGAACACGCCGTAGCGCGTCTCTTCGATGGGTGCATTGAGGCTGGCGGAAATGGCCAGGCCGAGAACGTCGCGGGTGTCCGCCGGGTCGATGACGCCGTCGTCCCANAGGCGGGCGCTGGCGTACCAGGGCTGCGCCATGGTTTCGTACTGGGCGGTCATGTCGTCCTGAAACCGCTGGGCGTCTTCATCGCTCCAGTGCTCGCCTTTCTTCTTCAGCGAGGCGGCTTTTACCTGGGTGAGCACGCTGGCGGCCTGTTCGCCGCCCATCACCGAGATGCGCGCGTTGGGCCACATGAACATGAAGCGTGGGTCGTAGGCGCGCCCGCACATGCCGTAGTTGCCGGCGCCGAAGCTGCCGCCGGTGATCACGGTGAACTTGGGCACGCTGGCGCAGGCCACCGCGTTGACCATCTTGGCGCCGTGCTTGGCGATGCCTTCCGCTTCGTATTTCTTGCCCACCATGAAGCCGGTGATGTTCTGCAGGAACAGCAGCGGAATCTTGCGCTGGTTGCACAGCTCCACGAAGTGGGCGCCCTTGAGCGCGGACTCGGAATAGAGCACGCCGTCGTTGGCGAGAATGCCCACCGGAAAGCCGTGGATGCGGGCGAAGCCGGTGACCAGGGTGGTGCCGTAGTTGGCCTTGAATTCGTCCAGGTCGGAGTCGTCGACGATGCGCGCGATCAGCTCCCGCGCCGGCATCGGCGAGCGGGTGGTGGGCGGAATCAGGCCGTACAGTTCGTCCGGNTCATANGCCGGNGGCCGGGCCGGGCGCACCTCCAGCTGNTCCGGCTTGTGCCAGTTNAGCCGGCCGATGCAGCGGCGCGCCAGATCCAGCGCATGGGGTTCGTCGTCGGCCAGATGGTCGGCGACGCCGGACTGNTCGCCGTGCAGGGCGGCGCCGCCCAGCTCCTCGGCGCTGACCACTTCNCCGGTGGCGGCTTTCACCAGCGGNGGGCCGGCCAGGAACACGGTGGAGTGGTTGCGCACCATGATCACTTCGTCGGCCATGGCCGGCACATAGGCGCCNCCGGCGGTGCAGGAGCCCAGCACCACGCTGATCTGCGGAATACCGCGCGCCGACATATTGGCCATGTTGAAAAAGATNCGCCCNAAGTGNTCNCGGTCCGGGAACACNTCNTCCTGACGCGGCAGGTTGGCGCCGCCGGAGTCCACCAGGTAGACGCAGGGCAGCCGGTTCTCGGCGGCCACCGCCTGGCAGCGAAGATGTTTTTTNACNGTCAGCGGGTAGTAGCTGCCGCCNTTCACNGTGGGATCNTTGGCGACGATCATNCACTCCACGCCGGCCACCCGGCCGATGCCGCCGACACAGCCGGCGGCGGGCACGTCCTCACCGGGGTAGACGCCGTCGGCGGCCAGCGCCGACAGCTCCAGGAAAGGGGAGCCCGGGTCGAGCAGNTGCTGGATGCGCTCGCGCACCGGCAGCTTGCCCTTGTCGCGCAGGCGCGCTTCNGCGGCNTCGCCGCCGCCNTGGGCGATGCGGTCGAGTTTTTCCNNCAGNGTNTCNCGCAGNGCCAGATTGTGTTCNCGGTANTGGCCGTATTCCGGCGCGCTTTTGTTGAGCTGGCTGATGATTTTGGGCATGGCTCAGGCGGTCTCGTTGAACAGTTCNCGGCCGATCAGCATGCGGCGGATCTCGCTGGTGCCCGCNCCGATCTCGTAGAGNTTGGCGTCGCGCAGCAGGCGNCCGGTGGGGTANTCGTTGATGTAGCCGTTGCCGCCCAGGCACTGGATCGNGTCCANNGCCATNTGGGTGGCGTTCTCGGCGCAGTAGAGGATGGCGCCGGCGGCGTCCTTGCGGCTGCTGTNGCCGGCGTCGCAGTTGCGCGCCACCTGGTAGAGGTAGGCGCGGCTGGCGTTGAGGGTGACGTACATNTCGGCGAGCTTGCCCTGCATCAGCTGGAATTCGCCGATCGCCTGGCCGAACTGCTTGCGCTCATGGACGTAGGGCAGCACCACNTCCAGGCAGGCCTGCATGATGCCGGTGGCGCCGCCGGACAGCACGGTGCGCTCATAGTCCAGNCCGCTCATCAAAACACGCACGCCCTGGTTCAGTTCACCGAGAATGTTTTCCTCCGGCACTTCGCAGTTTTCGAACACCAGCTCGCAGGTGTTGGAGCCGCGCATGCCCAGCTTGTCCAGCTTCTGGGCGCGGGAGAAACCGGGGAAGTCGCGCTCGACGATAAAGGCGGTGATGCCGCGCGGGCCGGCGTCCGGTTCGGTCTTGGCGTAGATCACATAGGTGTGGGCGTCGGGGCCGTTGGTGATCCACATTTTGTTGCCGTTGAGCACGTAGCGGTCGCCTTTTTTGTCGGCGCGCAGGCTCATGCTTACCACGTCGGAGCCGGCGCCGGGCTCGCTCATGGCGAGCGCGCCGATATGCTCGCCGCTGACCAGTTTGGGCAGGTACTTCTGGCGCTGGGCGTCGTTGCCGTTCAGGTAGATCTGGTTCACGCACAGGTTGGAGTGGGCGCCGTAGGANAGGCCGATGGANGCGGAGGCCCGGGAGATTTCCTCCATCACCAGGGTGTGGGCCAGGTAGCCCAGGCCGGCGCCGCCGTATTCCTCGCCCACGGTGACACCCAGCACGCCCAGATCGCCGAGCTTCTTCCACAGCTCGTTGGGGAACAGGTTGTCCTGGTCCACGCGCGCGGCGATCGGTGCGATCTCCTTGCGGGCGAAGGCGCGGGCGCTGTCCTGCAGCGCGGTGAGGGTGTCGTCGAACTGAAAATCCAGGCCGCCGTTAAACATCGCTTTCCTCCAATTCCTTCAGCGCCTGCCTGGCGCGTTCCTCGGCCGCGTCCAGATCCTGTTGCATGATCTGGATGTCGACCAGTTGCTGTTGTAGCTGGGTACGTTTCTCTTCGATTTTTTCAAGCANGGCACCGAGCTGCTGGCGGTTGTCGCCAGTGGGCTGGTAGAGGCGGATCAGATCGCCGGATTCCGCCAGCGAGAAGCCCAGGCGCTTGCCGCGCAGGATCAGCTTCAGGACGACCCGGTCCGCCGGCGAGTAAATGCGCGTCTGGCCGCGCCGGCGGGGCGTAAGCAGGCCCTGGTCTTCGTAAAAACGGATGGTGCGCGTGGTCACGTCGAATTCCCGTGCCAGCTCGCCGATGCCGTAGCTTTGCTTGAGTGTCATGGCGGAAAAGATTAGGGGAAGTTTACGTTAACGTAAAGTGGTCGCTGAAGGTGTTGCGCCCCTGACTAGCCTGCCCGGTTGGACGATGTTACCTTTAGCGCCTTCTTCGTCCGAGGATGGTGGACGGGTGATTTACCGAAAAGATCGCAAGGTTCTGAAACGAGTCGACTACGGGGCCGCCAAAAACTCTCTGATGGGGGTGTTGGCGGCCCTTGTGGTTTATGCGCTGGTGACCGCCTGGGGCGGTGTCTACCGGGCTTACGAGCTGGAGACGCTGATCGCCGGCGGCGCCGTGGTGGTGGTGACCGCCTACCGGTTGTGGCTGGTGGCGCGCTTTGACGCCCTGTACGGCGCCGGGCCGGCCCGCTGGCGCCGGCTGTTCGCGCTCGGCCTGATTCTGCACGCCCTGGTCTGGGGGGTGCTGCCCGCCTGGCTGGTGTGGCGGGTCGGCACCGGCTTCAACGTCTTCGTGGTGATTCTCTANAACGTCGGNGTGACCACCGCGCTGGGCAGCTCCTGGATGGCCGGCCTGCGGGTGCGGCAGGTGTATATCCTGCTGATGTTCCTGCCGCTGATCGCCTCGCTGTTCCTNGCCGCCGGNCTGCAGGANTGGCTGCTGGGNCTGCTGGTNACNTCCTACACNTTCTANCTGTTCCGTCTTTACCGNGGNCAGTACGAGCTGTTCTGGCACGCGGTCACCCGNGAGCGCCGNGGNTCNNCCGAGCGGCGCCGGGANCTGCCGGCCAACACNGACATCCAGCTCAGNCTGGTNTACCGGCTCGCCCANGAATTGCGCACNCCGATGAATTCGGTGATGGGCATGATGTCGCTGCTGGAGGACACCCGGCTCAGNGANGAGCAGCAGGAATACCTGCAGGTGGCGGGGCAGAGCGGCAAGCTGATGATCAGCCTGATCGACGACGTGCTNGACTACTCCCGGATTCTCACCGGNCGCATCACCCTGAGCCCGGACTATTTCGACCTGCGCGGCGCCCTGGAGCAGACCCTGGANGCCTTCGGCCCCATGGCCCAGTCCAAGAATCTGGAGCTGTCNGCGGTGGTGGANCGCATGCTGCCGAAACGGGTGCGTGGCGACCGGGACCGCCTGTTGCAGGTGCTCACCAATCTGCTTAGCAACGCGATCAAATTCAGCGAGCGCGGTGAAATACGCCTGGACGTGGATTTCACCGCCGAAGGCGAAAGCGACGGCGTGTTGCGGGTGCGGGTCAGCGATCAGGGCCAGGGCATGGACACCGAGACCCTCAAGCATCTGTTCGAGGATCAGTTCCTGGCCGGTGCCCAGGACGCCTTCAGCACCCGTCACGCGGGTTTCGGGCTGCTGGTCTGCAANGGCCTGATCGAGGCNATGGGCGGCATGATCGGCGCTGAAAGCAATCCCGGTGAGGGCTCCACCTTCTGGTTCACGGTGCGCCTGGGCATGCAGGCGAACATGAGCGAGAGCACCAAGCTGGCCGGCGCCGTGGGTCAGGTGCAGGGCCTGGCGGTGGGCACCAGCAGCGGCTCCCTGGCCTGTCTGCAGGAGGAGTTCGAAGCGCTGGGCAGTTACTGCCAGGGCGCCCGGGATTACGACCAGGCGTTGCAGGCGGTGCGCGCCGGTCACCGCGAGCACAGTGAGTTNGAGTTGCTGCTGGTGGANACCCACGGACGCCGGGAGTCGGCGCTCAACCTGTGTCGCACCGTGCTGGAAGACCCCGGGCTGCGGCCCATGAAGCTGATGCTGATCTGCGCCATCGAGGAGCGCGGCGAACCGGCGGTGCAGCGGCTGGTGGACAAACACGGGCTGGTGGTGCTGGTGCGTCCGGTACACCGCACCGGGCTGCGCGTGGCGCTGGGCAAGTTGCTGGGCGTGCCGCGCCAGATGCCGGTGCCGGATCTGCCCACCGAAACCCCGGAAGAGCGCCAGCGACGCAAGCTCTATCGATTGCTGCTGGTGGAAGACAACGAAGTGAATCAGCTGGTCACCCGTGGCATGCTCGGCAAGCTCGGTTACCAGGTTAAAACGGTCAACAACGCGGAAACCGCCCTCGCCCTGCTGGAGCAGGAAAGCTTCGATCTGATTCTGATGGACTGCATGATGCCGGAGCTGGACGGTTTCACCGCCACCCGTACCCTGCGCGAAAGAGAGCAGGCCGCGGAGCGCACCCGCACCCCGGTGATCGCGATCACCGCCAACACCGCCGAGGGCGTTCAGGCCAAGTGCCTGGCGGCCGGCATGGATGACTTTCTCGCCAAACCCGTGCATCTTCAAGAGCTGGAAACCGTGCTGCGGCGCTGGTTGCTCCACGACGTGGATACCGATGGGGAAGGTAACGACGACGAATGACAACAACGAGGGAACTGCCATGAGCCGACGGGCCCTGCTGTTGGGCGCCACCGGTCTGGTTGGCGGGCATTGTTTGCGCCTGCTGCTGGATTGCGACGCCTACCAGGAAGTACGGGTGCTGACGCGCCGGCCACTGGGGATCGACCATCCAAAACTGATCGAGAAGGTGGTGGAGCCGGCGCAATTCGACAAGGAAACCGAATTCTTCCAGGTCGACGATGTGTTCTGCGCCCTGGGCACCACCCTGAAACAGGCCGGCTCGAAAGAGGCGTTCCGCGAGGTGGACCTGGGCCTGATCACCGCGGTGGGCCGGGCGGCGCGCGACGCCGGCGTGCAACGCTTTATGATGGTGTCGGCGGTCAACGCGAATGCCCATTCGCCGTTTTTCTATGCGCGCACCAAAGGGCAGGCGGAGCGCGAATTGAAAGCGCTGAAGCTGCCGTTGCTGGCGCTGTTCCAGCCGTCCTTGCTGCTCGGCGAGCGGGAGCGGCCGCGCCCGGTGGAAGCGTTCGGGATTCGTTTCTCGAAAATCATCGACCCGATCACCCGCTGGACCGACGCGCACTGGCTGCCGGTGAGCGGCGAGCGGGTCGCCGAGGCGTTGGTGGGCATGGCGCTGGAAGGCCCGGCCACCGGGGTCTATCGGGTGCGCTTCCGCGATTTCGTGGTGTATGCCGGCAAGTTTCGAGAAAAGTATCCACGGCCCGAAAAGGAGTGAAGATGAGTTTTGTCACCTGTGATTTGTGCGACGACAACGCGGACCTGGTGTCCGTGGTCACCGGCCTTAACTGGTTCAGCTACGGGGGCCGCGGCGCCTTCGGCGGTGAAATCGTCACGGTGAAATGCTTCGAGGACAATTCCCGCGTCAAGGAGCACCTGGGCACCGACGGTACCGGCAAGGTGCTGGTGGTGGACGGCGGCGGCAGCCTGCGCAACGCCCTGATCGGCGACATGATCGCTGAAAACGCCGTGAAAAACGGCTGGGAGGGCGTGATCATCCACGGCGCCTGTCGCGATGTGGACGAGCTGGCCAAACTGGATATCGGCGTGCTGTCTCTCGGCTGCGTGCCGATCAAATCGGTGCGCCGGGACGAGGGCCAGTTGAACATCGACATCACCTTCGGTGGCGTGACCTTCCGTCCGGGTGAGTTCGTCTACGCCGACAACAACGGTGTGATCACCGCCCCCANANCNCTGNTNTAANNGGCCNNNGGCGGGTTTTGCGAAAATTTATACTTTATTGACATTTATCCCCGCCCGCCNGGTTGTCACCCGGTTAACATCTGTTTGATGATAGCGGCGTCGAGCCGGTCCAGGCTCGGCGACATCAGGCAGCGGGGTTGTGTACATGGAGCGTTTTCGTTGGTGGCCGGTGCTGATGCTGTGGCTGCCCCTGGCGGTCTTGCCGCTTCCGGCATCGGCTTTTTCATTTGACGATGTGATTGAAAAGGCCAGGGCGCTGGCCGATGAGTCCTACCAGGCGCCGACGCCCATTCCCGCCTTTCTCCGCGAACTCACCTACGAGCAGTACCAGGGCATCCGCTTCAAGCCGGAGAACAGCCTGTGGATCAAGAGCAATGCCCGCTTTCAGGTGATGCTCATGTCGCCGGGCCTGTATTTCAAGCATCCGGTGGTGCTCCATGAAGTGGACGCCGAGGGCGTCCACCCGATCACCTACAACAAAGCCGACTACAACTACACCAATGAAGAGCTGGCCAAGCGGATCCCGGCGGATCTCGGCCACGGCGGCTTTAAGCTCACCTATCCGTTGCAGGGTCCGGACAGTCGCAATCAGTTTCTGGTGTTCGCCGGGGCCAGCTACTTCCGTGCCGTCGGTCGCGACAACAGCTTCGGCCTGTCGGCCCGGGGCGTGGCGGTGAANACCGGGCTGCCCTCCGGCGAACAGTTCCCGTCGTTCACGGAGTTCTGGCTGGTGCGCCCGGACGCGAAGGCGGACAGCATGACCGTTTACGCCTTGCTGGACGGCCGCAGTCTCACCGGCGCCTACCGTTTCGACGTGCGCACCGGTGATAACACGGTGATGGACGTGCAGGCCCGTCTGTTCATTCGCAGCGACATCGAGAAGCTGGGCNTCGCGCCGCTCACCAGCATGTTTTTCTACGGCGGCAATACCGCCCGTCCGCGCGGCGAGTGGCGGCCCCGGGTGCACGATTCCGGCGGCCTTCTGCTGCAAAACGGCGTCAGCGGCGAGTGGCTGTGGCGGCCGCTGCTGAATCCGAAAAGCCTGAAACTGGACTATTTCCAGACCGAATCGGTGCGGGGCTTCGGCCTGATGCAACGCCAGACCAACTTCGAGGATTTTCAGGATTACGGCGCCAACTACCATCGCCGCCCCAGTGCCTGGGTGCAGCCCAAGGGCGACTGGGGCAAGGGCCGGGTGGTGCTGGTGCAACTGCCCACCAACAACGAAACCAACGACAACATCGTGGCNTTCTGGACTCCGGACGAGCCGGTGCGCGAAGGCCAGTCGCTGTCGTTCGATTATTCCCTCAAGGTGGGTGGCCCNTCGGTGAGCGGCGGCGACCGGGCCCGCGCGGAGAGAACCTTTGTCGGCGACGGCAATCGGGTCGGCGGCGGCACCGTGGAGGGCGCCTACCGGGTGATCGTGGATTTCGCCGGCGGACCGCTGAAGGATCTGCCCGCCGACGCGCCGGTGACCAGCGCCGTGACCGCCGGCGGCGACGCCGAGGTAATCGAGCATTTCGTCGAATTCCTGAGCCCGGTGAACCGCTGGCGGCTCTCGATCCTGGCGAAGCCGGCGGAGGGCCAGCCGCTGGCGTTGCGCGCCTTCCTNAAGAACGAGGAGGAGGCCGTCTCCGAAACCTGGTCCTATGAGATCCCCGCCGACAACGACATTCTGGGCGAGGCCCGCTGATGCCGTATCACGAGGTGGAAGAGACGCTGGCCCGGGCGCTCACCTATCTGCGTCTGTCCGGNATCACGGTGACGCCGGAGGTGGCCCGGCGCGCGCTNCGGCTGGTGGACAGCGCCCTGGAAGAGGGGGAGCAGCGGCTGCTGGCCCGGGTGATGGAGCGGCTGCCGGACACCTTTCCGCTGCCGGAAGAGGCGCTGCCCCCGCAAACGCCNCCGCTGCACCACGCCAGCCTTCATTACGCGGATTCGCTATGAGCGGGGCCGGCGAGGCGCAATCGGTGCCCGNCCTCACCGGTCGCTGGAAGGCGGTGGCGGTGGTGCGCCGCNCGGTGCTGACTCTGCTGGTGGTCGGCCAGACCCTGGCCGGTGTTTACGGCATGTTGTCGGTGCTGCCNTACCACGGTGGCGATCTGCTGGAACAAAGTATCCTGCTGTTGTTCGCGCTGCTGTTCGCCTGGATCTCGGTGGGTTTCTGGACCGCCATGCTGGGCTTCTACATGCGCCGCCGCGGCGGTGATCCGCAATCGCTGGCGCGCCGCCACGACGCCGCCACCCTGGCGGCCACGCCCCTGGCCCGCACCGCGCTGGTGCTGCCGATCTATAACGAACCGGTGGACCGCACCCTGGCCGGCCTGCGCGCCACGGTGGAGTCCCTGCGCGCCAGCGGGCAGCTGGACCACTTTGATTTTTATATCCTCTCCGACAGCCGCGACGCGGACGTGTGGCTGGCGGAGCGGGCCGGCTGGTACGCGCTGTGCCGGGAGCTGGGTCTGGAAGGCCGTCTGTTCTACCGGCACCGGCCGGTCAACCTGAACTTCAAAAGCGGCAACGTGGCCGATTTTCTGCGCCGCTGGGGCGCTGACTACCGCTACATGGTGGTGCTGGACGCGGACAGCGTGATGGGCGGCGACACCCTGGTGCGCATGGTGCGGCACATGGAGCTGGCGCCGCGCATCGGCATTCTGCAAAGCAGCCCCTCGCTGATCAACGCCCGGTCCGCGTTCGCCCGTTTTCAGCAGTTCGCCAACCGCATCTACGGGCCCCTGTTCAGCACCGGTCTCGCCGCGCTGCAGTTGGGTGAAGCGGCCTACTGGGGCCATAACGCGATCATCCGCATCGAGCCGTTCATGGCGCACTGCGGCCTGCGCCGCCTGTCCGGGTTCGGCCTGTTCAAGGGCTCGATCATGAGCCATGACTTCGTCGAGGCCGCCTATATGGGCCGCGCCGGCTACCAGGTGTGGATGGAGCCGGAACTCCACGAGAGCTATGAAGAATCGCCGCCCACCCTGGTGGACGAGCTCACCCGGGACCGGCGCTGGACCAAGGGCAACATGCAGCACATCTGGCTGCTGTTGTTCGGCCGCCGCATCCGTTTCGCCCACCGCATGGCGTTCATCAACGGCATTCTGTCCTATCTGGCGTCACCGGTGTGGTTCGTGTTTCTGGTGCTCACCAGCATCGAGGCCACGCGGNTGACGCTGTGGCCGATCGANTACTTNCCNGATCCGCAGAACAGCATGTTNCCGGTGTGGCCGGANTGGCACCCGCACTGGGCGGTGGCGATGATNCTGAGTACCTTTTTCCTGCTGTTNTTTCCGAAATTCCTGGCGGTGGCGGANGTGCTGCTCAGCGGCGGCCGGCGTCGGTTCGGCGGCTTCTGGAAGCTGCTGNTGTCGGTGTTTCTGGAACTGCTCGTGTCCATGCTGCTGGCGCCGATTCGCATGCTGGCGCACAGCCGCTACGTGCTGGAGGCGCTGTTCAACGTGTCGCTGCACTGGGGCGGGCAGAACCGCACCGATGAAACCGGCTGGGGCCAGGCGCTGATCAGCCAGGCGCCGGGCACGCTGCTGGCCGGCGGTTGGGCGGCGCTGGCCCTGTGGCTGGATCCGATGTTCTTTTACTGGTCGCTGCCGGTGGCGTTGCCGCTGATTCTGGCGGCGCCCACNTCGGTNNTGCTGAGCCGGGTGGCGATCGGCCAGTGGCTGCGNGAGCGCGGCCTGCTGCTGACNCCGGAAGAGCAGCGCCTGATCCCNCTGGTGAGCACGGTGGCCGAGCCGGCGCCGCTCAACCCCACGCCGNTGAGCGCCTTCGAGGTGGCGGTGATNGANCCGCGCCTCAACCGTCTGCACCGGGCCCAGGCGCGCCACCGCCGGACCGTGGAGCCGGATACCCTGCGCCAGTGGGCGCAANNCTGCCTNGAGCAGGGGCCGGNCNCGCTTAACCGCTTCCAGCTCAACGCGCTGGCCCGNGACGCGGACAGCCTGGCNTGGNTGCACCGCCAGGCCTGGCGCGCCACGCCGGACGGCTATTGGGGNCGCCGCATCGGCCAACTCGGGGTGGCCGTGCGCGGGGCCTGACGGTAGGCTTTATTGAAACGCTTCCAGGGAACGAAGCCATGCTGAATACATTACAGGTAAGGGATTACATGATCCGCGACCCTTTCTTACTCTCTCCCGCCATGTCGGTCACCGACGCCATTGCGGTCTTGCTGGCCCAGGGCCTGGCGGGCGCGCCGGTGGTGGAGCAGGGCCGGCTGGTGGGCATGTTCTCCGAATCCGACGGGTTGAAAGGCGCCCTCGACGCGGGCTACCACCAGACCGGCATCGGTCTGGTGGCCGACTATATGAGCCGGGAGGTGAACCGCCTGGACTGCCACGCCACGGTTCAGGAAGCGGCGGAGATGTTTCTTCGTAACCATCGCCGTTGTCTGCCGGTGGTGGACGGCCAGCGGCTGGTGGGGCAGCTGAGCCGCTGCGATATTNTGCGCGCCGTCTCCGCCCGGGCGGAGAGCGCGCCGCTGGAACACANAAGCAACTAGAACTAAGGGGGAACACCATGAACCAGCCTTACGCCGCGCCGGGGGCGGATCTCCAGTCCGNANCGCAAAGCCGGTATCAGCCTCGGTTATTCCAGGTGAAGGGGCGTCTCGGCAGAGTGCGCTACTTCGTCTATGCCCTCACCATTACCCTGATCGTTTACCTGGTATTCGCCGCCGTGGCGGCGGTCGCCGCGCTCGCCGGGCAGCCCGCTTCGGAGCCCGGCGGGGTGATGTTCTCGGTGATGATGCTGGTGCTCGCGGTGGGTGGTGTGTTCGCGGCCGTGATGAGCATTATTTACGGCGTGCGCCGACTGAATGATATGAACGTGAGCGGCTGGCTGATCCTGCTGATGTTCGTACCNCTGGCCAACTTCGTCATGGCACTGGTGATGCTGTTCGTTCCCGGCAGCGACGGCGACAACCGGTACGGCCCCGCGCCGACCCCCAACGGCGGTGGTTTGATCGCCGCTCTGGTGGTCATGCTGCTGGTGATGGTGGGATGGATCGGGATGATCAGCGCGGTGGCGCTGCCCGCCTATCAGGATTACGTGGANCGCGCGCAAATGCACCAGATGCAGCGCTAAAAAAAGGGCCTCCGANTGGAGGCCCTTTTTTTTGATCGACGGTTTCGTCGGGAAACCGGGATCACTTACGGCAGCAGATGCTTCACCGCGTCACGCTCTTCGGCCAGCTCGGTTTCGGTGGCGGTCATGCGCTCGCGGGAGAAGTCATTCACTTCCAGGCCCTGAACGATTTCCCAGTCGCCGTTTTTGCAAACGCACGGGTAGGAGTAGATCAGACCTTCCTGGATGCCGTAGGAGCCGTCGCTGTAGATGCCCATGGACACCCAGTCGCCGTCGTCACTGCCCAGCGCCCAGCTGCGCATGTGATCGACCGCAGCGTTGGCGGCGGACGCGGCGGAGGACGCGCCCCGTGCCTTGATGATGGCGGCGCCGCGCTGCTGCACGGTGGGGATGTAGTCGTTCTCGTACCAGTCCTGCTCGACCTGATCGATGGCGGCTTTGCCGTCCACTTCGCAGTGGTGCAGATCCGGGTACTGGGTGGAGGAGTGGTTGCCCCAGATGGTCATCTTCTTAACGTCGTTGATGCTCTTGCCCAGCTTGTTGGCCAGCTGCGCCATGGCGCGGTTGTGGTCCAGGCGGGTCATGGCGGTGAACTGACGCGGATCGATGTCCGGCGCGTTGCGCTGGGCGATCAGGGCGTTGGTGTTGGCCGGGTTGCCGACCACCAGCACCTTGATGCCACGGCTGGCCACTTCGTTGATGGCCTGGCCCTGGGCGGAGAAGATCGCCGCGTTGGCCTCCAGCAGGTCCTTGCGCTCCATACCCGGGCCGCGCGGACGGGCACCGACCAGCAGGGCGTAGTCGGCGTCCTTGAACGCCACCTTGGCGTCGTCGGTCTGCACGATGCCGTCGACCAGCGGGAAGGCGCAGTCTTCCAGCTCCATGGCCACGCCTTTCAGCGCTTCCAGGGCGGGGGTGATTTCGAGAAGCTGAAGGATAACCGGCTGGTCTTTACCGAGCATGTCGCCGGAGGCGATGCGGAACAGCAGGGAATAGCTGATCTGGCCAGCGGCGCCGGTGACAGCTACGCGTACGGGTGCTTTCATTAAAAATCTCCTTGGAATCGTCGGGAGAACTGAGGAGCCTCTGAATACGACCTTGGCTAGGAAGTGCGCATTCGGAGGTTCCCCGGGCCGCGCGCATTATAGAGTAGCTGATGGGCGAGCGCACGGATCGGTGCGGATCGGCGCCAAACCGGCGTCTCAGTGGCCGCCGCTTTCCCGGTAGCTCACCGGGGTGACGCCGAACCAGCGCTTGAAGGCGCGGTTGAAGGCGCTCTGCTCGGAATAGCCCAGGTCCAGGGCGATCTGGTTCACCGAGCGGTTGCTGTGCAGCAGCCAGTCGCAGGCCAGCCGGCGCCGCTCTTCTTCCAGCAGGGTGGAAAAGTCCGCCTGCTCGGCGCGCAGGCGGCGGCGCAGGGTCCAGGGTTTGACCCCCAGGCGTTCGGCGATCGGTTCCAGCTGCGGCACGCCGTCCACCAGCCGCTGCTGGATTTCCAGGCGCACCTGCTCCAGCAGGTTGTCGCGCGCCCGGTACTGGGTCACCGCCCGCTGCATCCGCGAACGGGCGATGCGGTTCACCTCCGGATCGGCGTCGCGCAGGGGCAGATCCAGCATGGCTTCATCGATGATCAGGGCGTTGCAGGGCTGGGAGAACGACACCGGGCAGCCGAACAGGCGCTGGTACTCGCCGCTGTCGCCGTGGGCCGGGTGCCGGAAGTGCACCGCCACGGGGTTGAGCTCGGCGCCCAGTATCCAGCGGCCGAACACCACCGCGCCGGCGTAGAAGGCGTCCACCCGGTGCGGCGAGGTGGGCAGGTCCTCGAACGGCGTATCGAGAATCAGCCAGAGTTCGTGATCGTGCCATTCGAAGCGCAGGTCGGCGAATTCGGTGGTCACCCGCGCGAACGGAATCATCAGCTCGATGGCGTCGCGCAGGGTGGCGCTGGACATGCTGGCGTAACCCAGCTCGCCCATGAAGCGTGGCCGGATGCATTCGCCCATGTGCAGCCCGAACAAGGGGTCGCCGCTGCCTTCCAGGGCCAGTTCGAACAGCCGGTTTTCGACCTTCAACGGCACCCGGGCCCGGGGCGATTCCAGCTCCGCCTCGCTCACCCCCAGGCGCACCAGGGCGTCGCTGAGGTCCACGCCCGCGTGCAACGCGGCGTCGAGCAGATACTCGATCCAGAACGAGGCCACGGTCAGTGAATGCATGGAAGGCGGATGGGAATCAGACATAGCGGAAGTCAACGTGATTGACGCCGGCCAGTCAATGACGGGAAAGCGACCGGGCCGGCACGGCCCGGTCAGGCTCGATCATTTCGCTTTCTGTTCGCGGGCCAGTTTATTGACCTTGCGGTTGATGCGGTCGAGCTTTTTGTTCAGGGCGTCCATTTCGTCGCGGGTGGGCAGGCCGAGGGTGTGGGCCAGACGCGCGCGCCACTGTTCCGCGTCGCCGCTCTTGCCGGCTTTGGCGCGCAGGGATTCCCCGCTTTTGATCAGCTCCTGAAAGAATTCGTTACCGGATTCGCTAAGCCGGGTCACCGCGCCCTGGGCCGCTTTGCTAAGCTTGTCCGCCGTGGCGCTGATTTCCGTGCTGAGATCGGACAGCTTCGCGTTCAGGGTGGTGGCCGGGGATTCGGTGTTTGCTTGTGTGTCGCTCATGAGTAAGGGTCTCCTTATCCAACGTCAGTGGCACTGATGGTAAGCAACCCGGCGTTTCGGGTATCTTTTGTTGTCTGACAATTAAACAAGGTGTTCCGCCGAGCCGGGACACATCGGGAGAGAGTGCATGAAGGTAGAGCTTCCCCAGGGTGGGTATCAGGGCCTCGCCGGCGACGGCGTGGTGGAATTCCGGGGCGTGCCGTTCGCGCGGCCGCCGGTGGGCGAGCTGCGGTTCAAGGCGCCCCGGCCGTTGCCGGACAGCGACCGGAGCGTCAACGCGGACCGCTATCCGTTGCCGTCGCTGCAGGTCAAGAACCCGCTGATGGGGGTGGAAGAGTCCGGGGAAGACTGCCTGTACCTGAATATCTGGGTGCCGGAGGGGGAGGGCCCCTTCCCGGTGATGCTCTGGTACCACGGTGGCGGCTATATCGCCGGTTCGGTGTCCCAGCCGCTGTATAACGGCGCCGCCCTGGCGGCCAGCCAGAAGGTGGTGGTGGTGCACGCCGCCTACCGGTTGGGCGCCCACGGGTTCGCCGACTTCGCCGCCATCGCCCCGGAGCTGGAGGCGGACAGCAACCTGGGCCTGCGCGACCAGGTGGCGGCGCTGGAATGGGTCAACCGGCACATCGAAGCGTTCGGCGGCCGGCCCGACCGGGTCACCCTGTTCGGCGAATCCGCCGGCGGCTTCAGTGTCGCCACCCTGATGGCCACGCCCCGCGCCCGGCCCCTGTTCCAGGGCGCCATCGTGCAATCCGGCGCCGGCGACTTCGCGCTCGCCCCGGAAGAGGTGGCCAAGGTCACCCGCGCCTTCGTGGAGGCCCTGCCGGGCGAGGGCGGCGCCGCCGACAAGCTGCGCCAGGCCGACCCGAAAGCCTGGATCGCCGCCCAGAACCAGGCCCTGCGCACCCTGGTCAATCGTGGCCTGCGCGACACCACGCCGCAATTCGCGATGAATTTCCAGCCGATGGTGGACGGCGACCTGCTGCCGCGCCTGCCGGTGGACGCCATCGCCGACGGCGAGGCCCGCGATATCGCCCTGATGGCCAGCGTCTGCCGCGACGAATACCACTTTTTCCAGTACGCCGGGCCGATGGCGGGCTTCCCCTCGGTGGAGGAGTTGCGCCGCTTCGACGAAGCGGAGATCCTGCGCCGCTTCCAGCGCGCGCTGCCGCGGCACGGCCAGCAGGCGCTGAGTTACTACCAGCGCACCGTCACCCCGGACCCCCAGCGCAGCAACATGGACTGGTTCTCGGCCATGGAGACCGACCGCCTGTTCCGAGTGCCCACCCTGCGGCTGCTCGACGCCCAGGCCGCCCACCGGGACGACACCCGGGGCTTCCAGTTCACCTGGACCAGCGAGCAGTTCGGCGTGCCCATGGGCGCCTGCCATGTGATCGACGTGCCGTTCGTGTTCGGCGTCACCGACACCCCGGCGGGCATGTTCTTCACCGGCGGCGGCGAACCGGCCCGCGCCCTGGCCGCCGAGGTACAGAAAGTCTGGGGGGATTTCGCCCACGGGCGGGCGGTGCCGGGCCCGGCCTGGAAGGACACCCGCCGGGTGCGCCAGTTCGGCCCCGGCGACGTCGAAGCCGCCTTGCTGGACGCGGACGGCGAAGCCCTGTGGGCGGACATCATTCCCGTACCGGGGACTGCAAAACCGGGCCAGGGCGCGTAAAATAGCGGCCCTGTCACCCCTCAGGAGTACCCCGATGTCCGTGGCCGAGGCCATTGAAAGCAAAGTGCGCGACGCCCTGCCGGTCGCGCACCTGGAACTGGAAAACGAAAGCCACCGGCACAATGTGCCGGCCAACTCGGAAACCCACTTCAAACTGGTGCTGGTGTCCGACGCCTTCCAGGGCCAGATGCCGGTGCGGCGCCACCAGACCGTCTACCAGGCGCTGGCCGAGGAGATGAAAGGGCCGGTGCACGCGCTCGCCCTGCATCTGTTCACGCCGGAGGAGTGGCGCGCCCAGGGCGGCGACGTGGCCGACTCCCCGGACTGCCGGGGCGGCGACGGCCAGGCCAAGGAGAAGGCGCGATGAGTGCGGCCCCGCACCACGGCGAGGGGCCCATCGTGGTGGCGGCCTTGTACCGCTTTACCCGCCTCGACGACTACCAGGCCCTGCGTGAGCCGCTGCTGGCGGCGATGCTTGAGCGTGACGTGCGCGGCACCCTGTTGCTGGCCCACGAAGGCATCAACGGCACCATCTCCGGCGCCCGTGACGATGTCGACGCGATCGTCGGCTGGCTGCGCGCTGACCCCCGGTTCCAGGACATGGAATACAAGGAGTCCTTCGCCGCCGAGCACCCTTTCCTGCGCACCAAGGTGAAGCTCAAGAAGGAGATCGTCACCATGGGCGTGGAGGATCTCGACCCCAACGCCAACCGGGGTACCTACCTGGAAGCCGAGGAGTGGAACCGGGTGATCGCCGATCCGGAAACCCTGGTGATCGATACCCGCAACGACTACGAGTACGAAGTGGGCACCTTCGAGGGCGCGGTCAATCCCAACACCAAGGCGTTCCGGGAATTCCCGGAGTACGTGAAGCAGCACCTGGACCCCGCCAAGCACAAGAAAGTGGCGATGTTCTGCACCGGCGGTATTCGCTGCGAGAAGTCCACCGCCTACCTGCGCGAGCAGGGCTTCGAGGAGGTCTACCACCTCAAGGGCGGCATTCTGAAGTACCTGGAGGAGACGCCGCCGGAGGTGTCGCTGTGGCGGGGCGAGTGCTTTGTGTTCGACGAGCGCGTCACCGTGGACCAGTCGCTGCGGCCGGGCGGCTATGATCAGTGTCACGCCTGTCGGCGGCCGATCAGCGAGGATGACAAGGCCTCGCCGCTGTACCAGAAGGGTGTGTCCTGCGCGCGTTGTTACCATGAATCGTCGGCGGAGCAGAAGGCGCGCTTCGCCGAGCGCCAGAAGCAGATCGAGCTGGCCCGGCAGCGGGGGACCCGGCATTTGGGTGTCGATCAGCACGCTGATGGCGATCCTTCCCAGGACTGAGTCGTCCTGCTGTCTTGGCGGCTCCGTAGCCCGGTTCGGTCTCGGTGCTTGGGTCCAGGACCCGCCGTGAATCCATCCCTGGAGGCTTGTGTTCGGCTCCCTGCCTCACACAGTCCTGGACCCAAGCACCGAGACCGAACCTCCTGAATGGCGCCAGCGGCCACGGCGGCTACGAAGCAAGGTTTGTGGGAGCGGGCCCTGCCCGCGAAAGGGTGGCCTTAGCCACCCGGCGGGATTCCAGAGACCTTGTTTGTGCGGTCGTTAAAGGTCTCTCTGGGATCCTGCCGGGAGCTTCGCTCCCTTTCGCGGGCTGGGCCCGCTCCCACAGGTCCGCTCCTAAACGCTCGATTCGGTGGCCGGGGCGGGGTCTTTGCCGGGTTCGGGGTGGCAGCCGGCCTGGCCGCGCCAGTCCGGGGCCAGGCCGAAGCGCAGTTCGCCGGTGGTGATGGTGCTGGTGCCGGAGAAGAAGAACATGCCCGCGGTGATCAGCTGCAGGCTGAGGATCACGCCGGGCTGCCAGAGCGCCTCGAGGCCGGCCATCAGCGAGGGTGGCGCGGCGGTCGAGGCCGGCAGCAGCAGGCTGATCAGCACGCCGTAGCCGGCGGCCAGCAGGGCCATGCTCTGGTAGGCGGAGAAGCGGCGGCTGCCGCCGCGATAGTCGGCGCGCAGAAATTCCGAGTAGACCCGCCACAGCTGGCTGCCCACCAGGGCCAGGGCGAACGCCGCCGCGTACAAGCCGTGGAAGAACAGGCTGGCGCAGAACAGCGCCAGGGCGGTGTGCAGCACGCAGGTGACCGCCTGGATCGGTACCACGCGGACCGCTTCCATGTCGCCGGCGAAGGCGATCTTTTTGGTTTTGCCCAGGAACACGTGGTGCAGGCGGCCGAAGCAGCGTTTTGCCCAGCGCGGCGCCTGGTGCACCGGCTTGCCGTAGCAGCAGCCGAAGCTGATGCAGGCCAGGCGGCCGACGCCTTCGCCGAGCACATAGGCGATCGCCATGGCGGCGAGCAGCGGCATGATCGGCAGGGCGGTCTGCCAGGTGGCCCGGGCGATGGCGTCCGCGCCCCAAAGCAGCAGCGGCGCCAGCAGGATACCGATGAAGCTGGCGCCGCCGACGGTGAAGCCGTGGCGGTTCTTTTCCACCACGCTGGCGATGATCTTGGCCGCCGGCAGGCAGATGGCCAGCACCCCGGCGGTGAGCCCCAGGGCGATGGCCAGCGGCACCCGCGAGGCGCCGGTGAGCACGATGAAGGTGGCCACGCCCAGGCCGCCGGCGAGGCCGGTGAACAGCCCGTAGAAGGTGAGGTTGAGTCCGCGCCAGGAGCCGTCGCTGTTCTTCGCCAGGGGCAGGGAAGCGACGAACTGCCAGCGTTCGCGGGGCAGCTCCCGGAACAGCACCCGGTAGACGACGGCGAACACCACGGCCAGAGCCAGTATCAACAGATCCGCGTGCATGGTTTTCTCCCGTGAACGTTGTCCCTTGATCGGTACCGGCAGGCTAGGTCGGCGTCGGGACGTGCCGGTGACAGCGGAGTGACGGTTCGGTGACCGCCGCCGCGTGGACAAGGCGCGGTGACCGAATTATGGTGCATAAAAAAGCACTGGTGCCCGTCCGGGCACACGGGGGATAAACCATGGAAAGGGTAAGCACGCTGATTATCGGCAGCGGCTTCGGCGGTGCCGTGATGGCCTGCCGGCTGGCGGAAAAAGGAGACAAGGTGGTGGTGCTGGAACGCGGACGGCGCTGGCTACCGGAGGATTACCCCAGCGTCAGTCAGCGCGACTGGCTGTGGGACGAGGATCAGCCGGAGCAACAGAACGGCTGGCTGGATTTCCGCTATTTCGGCGACATGAGCGTGGCGCTGGGCGCGGGGGTCGGCGGCGGCTCGCTGATCTACGCCAATGTCAGCGTGGCGCCGCCGCCGGAGGTGTTCGAGCACGGCTGGCCGGAAGCGATCCGCTTCGACACCCTGCGCGAACATTTCCGGGTCAGCGGCGAAATGCTCAATGTGCAGACCCTGCCGGATCACCAGTGGACCCCGCGCACCCGCCTGATGCACGAAGCCGCCGACAAGCTCGGCCAGCGGCACCGCTTTCGCGTGGTGCCCCAGGCGATCAGCTTCGATCCGGACTGGCACGACGGCCTGGACAACGCCTACAGCTATGCGCGCAGCAAGACCTGGACCAACGCCCAGGGGCGCACCCAGGGTACCTGCGTGCACTGCGGCAACTGCGACCTGGGCTGCCCGGTGCAGGCCAAGAACACCCTGGACCTCAACTATCTGGCCCGGGCCGAGCAGAAGGGCGCGGAGATCCGGCCGCTGCACCACGTGCGCTGGATCCGGCCGCTGCAGGGCGGCGGTTACGAGGTCGGCGTCAACGACCTGGACGCCCGCGCCTGGCGGCTGATCCGCGCCGACAAGGTGATCGTCGCCGCCGGCAGTGTCGGCTCCACCGAGTTGCTGCTGCGCTGCCGTGATCAGTACAAGACGCTGCCCAAGCTGAGCCGGGCGCTGGGCCGGGGCTGGACCAGCAACGGCGATTTTTTTACCCCGGCGTTTTATCCCGACCGCGATCTGGCGCCGAGCCGGGGACCGACGATTACCTCCGCCATTGATTATCTGGACGGCAGCGATGGCGGGGCGCGCTATTTCGTGGAGGACGGCGGCATTCCGGATCTGCTCGGCAACCTGCTGCGCCATGCCGGCAAACACCCCAAGCTGGCGCGCACCCGGCTGGCGGCGGCGCTGCTGGAATACCGCCGCGACAACACCCCGTTCGAAAACATGATGCCCTGGTTCGGGCAGGCCCGGGACGAGCCGGGCGGCCGCTTCTACCTGGGGCGCCGCTGGTACGCGCCCTGGAAGCGCGACCGCCTGCGCCTGAGCTGGGATTACCGCAAGGCGGAGAAGGCGGTGCAGGGGCTGGCGGACCGCCATCTGGCGCTCACCGAGGTCACCGGCGGGCGGGCCAGCACGCCGGCCACCTGGCGCTGGTTCAAGAACCTGATCACGCCGCACCCGCTGGGCGGCTGCAATATGGCCGATACCGTGAAGCAGGGTGTGGTCAACCACGCCGGTGAGGTGTTCAATTATCCTCAGTTGTTCGTGGTCGACGGCGCCACGGTGCCCGGCTCCCTGGGGCTGAATCCGTCGCGGACCATCGCCGCGCTGGCGGAGCACGCCGCCGCGCAATGGCGCTGAACCTTATCCGGCAGCAAGCGAGACCTTATGAGTGACGACAACCGATACCATGTACGCCTGACCGGTGAGCTGATGGGCGGCGCCAACGCCGACCGGGTGGCGGCGAACCTGGCGCGCCTGTTCAAGATGCCGCACGAGAAGGCCGCCTTGCTGGTCAGCGGCAAACCACGGGTGGTCAAGAAGGACGCGGACGAAGCCACGGCGCGCAAATTCCAGGTGGCCCTGCGGCAGGCCGGCGCCCGCTGCGAGCTGTTGCCGGTGGGCGGCGAAGCCAGCACTCCGGCGTCCCCGGAGCCTGAACGGCCGGAGCCGGCACGCCAGGAGGCGGCGGCATCAGCCTCCCCGGCACCGGCGGCGGCCGGGCATCGGGACGGTGATATCGAGACGGTGGGTACCATCCGCACCGGCGGCACCGGTTTCAGCGGGGCTTTCGAGGTGGCGCCGGTGGGCGCGGATCTGGNCACTTCCGAGAGGGCCGCGCCGGCGGCGGCACCGGATATCAGTCATCTGTCCATGGCCGAACCGGGCGCCGATTTGCAGCCGCTCAAAGAGGAGCGGAACGTCGCGGTGCCGGACATCAGCCATTTATCGATCAAACCGGATTAGCGTTTAGACCGGTCAGCCCTGGGGGCCGTCCGGCCCCTGGAAGTGCAGCATCATCTCTTCCAGCACGTCGGGGATGCCGTTGGCCATCTGCCGCACCAGCTGGCTGTCGTTCCAGACTTCGTCCAGCGCCGGGTCGTCGTCGACGCCGGAAATCAGCAGCATGGGCAGCAACCAGGTGGCCATGGGGTCGTCGTCCTCGTCGCTGTGCCAGCGCTCTTCGTGCAGCAGCATGCCGCTCAGGAAACCGGCGCACCAGGACGCCAGATCGGCGCCGTCGTCTTCGCGGTAGGGGTCGAGCAGGCAGGGCAGGGTGATGCGCTCGCCGCCCAGGGTGTCGGTGAGCAGGCGGCCGCGCAGTTCGTCCAGCGCCCCGGCCACCGCCTCCGGCAAGGACATCTCCAGCGCCAGACCGAAATCCGCCGGGCCGTCGTAGGGCCCCACGGTGAAGGCGCAAATCAGCCCGTGGGTCTCCACCCAGGAGGGGGCCTCCTCGCCCTGGCCGGCGAAGTAGGTTTCCACGGTGTGTTTCAGGTGGGGGTTGGAAATTCCGCTCATACTGTCGCCGCTGCCGTTAATTGGGACGGCAAGGATACCCGCTTGCCGACGCCCCTGAAACCGGCGCCCGCGCGCAACTGCTGCGCAGGGTGTCGCGGCCGGCGGCTTTGGCCTGGTAGAGCGCCTGGTCGGCCCGTTCGATGAACGCCAGCGCGGACTCGCCCCAGTGATGGCCGGCCAGCCCGCAGGACAGGGTGATCCGCAGGGACGGGTCGAAGTCATAGCGCTGCTCGGCGAACTTTTCCTTCAGGCGGGTCATGGCCGCCTCGCAATCCGCGTGGTCGGATTGCGGGAACAGCACCACGAACTCCTCGCCGCCNTAGCGNGCGAGNACGTCGGAGCGCCGCAGGCACTGGCTGGCGAGCGCGGCGAAGCGTTTCAGCACCTCGTCNCCGGCGGGGTGGCCATAGGTGTCGTTGATGCGCTTGAAGTGGTCCAGGTCCACCACCGCGATATGCAGGGGGATGTGTTCGCGGTCGGTGCGGGAAAGCTCCTCTTCNAGCCGCTCGAGGAAGTGGCGGCGGTTGAACAGGTCGGTGAGTTCGTCGCGGATGGCGATGCTGGCCAGCCGGTCGTGGGCCTGGCGCAGGGATTCTCGCTGGGCGCGGAAGCGCTGCTGGAGGTTGTGAATATAGCCGCCCATGTAGACGAACCAGGCGAGGATCAGCGCCAGCACGCCCCACTGGCTCANNGACAGGGCGAGAATCTGGGTCAGCGGCAACTGCACCCATTCATAGACCAGCAGCACCGTGAACGACAACTGGGCGATCACCGCCATCACGATTTGCTGGCGGCGGTCCAGGGAAAATACCCCGAACGTCATCATGATCAGGTAGAGACTGAGCAGGGCGCCGCGCAGCTCCCGGGCGTAATAGAGCAGCAGGGTGATCACCACGATACCGGCGAACATCTGCGCCATGGTCAGGCTGGGGTCCTTGAAGCGTTCGGTGAAGCCGCTGCGCACCAGCGCGAAGACCACCAGGTTGGCGGCGAACAGGCTGCCGAAGATCAACAGGTGGGGTGTGCGCGGATCGAAGGCGGCGATTTCCACCCCCACCACGGTACCGGCCCAAAGCAGCAGGTAGGAGTAGATGGCCATGAGTTGCCGGCGCAGCCGCAGGGCGCGCTCGGGACGGTGGGAAAGAACCAGCTTCATGTTGTTATTCAATGCAAAGGCCCGCCTGGTTTTTGCCGCCCCTGGCTGCTTCTCAAGGTGTCCAGCCCCTGAGATGAACGCTGCATCTCATACTTTATCATTGTGTTATAGATCACACTTTAGTCTTTGCTGGTACCAAAGCAAGGGTATGACTTGCCGGTCACACCGAAATAGTGCCAGACTCGTCGAGTTAAACAAACGTTTGATTGGTTTTATGAGGATGCCATGTCCACCGATTTGCCTATCGATCTGAGATTGTCCGAGGAGCAGCGCATCAGCCGCGAAGGCATGCGCCGCTTCGCCTCGCAAACACTGGCGCCCGGCGCCCGCGCCGCCGACGAAGCAGCGGCCGCCGATCCCCGGGTGCTGGCGGGCATCGCCGGCTTCGGCCTGACGCTGATGAGCCTGCCCGAAGCCCTGGGCGGCGCCGGGCTGCCGCGCTCGCCGATGGGCAACGTGCTCGCCTGCGAGGACCTGGGCGAGGGTGACCTCAGCCAGAGCCTGGCGGCGTTGGCGCCCCTGGGCGTGGTCAACGCGCTGCTGGACTTCGGCGACGACGCCCAGCACGAAGCCTGGCTGCCCCGTTTCGCCAGCGAAGAGCCGGTGCCGGCGGCGGTGGCGCTGGCGGAGCCGCGCGCCACCTTCGAGCCCGGCGATCCGCGCACCACCGCCCGCCGTGACGGCGACGATTATATCCTGGATGGCGAAAAATGCCTGATCCCGCTGGTCGAGCAGTGCCAGCTGTTTCTGGTGGTGGCCGCCGCCGACGACGGCCCGGCGGCGTTCATTGTCGAGGCGGACAGCGCCGGCCTGAGCCGGGCGCGCCAGGATTACATGGGCCTGCGCAGCGCCGAGCCGGGCACCCTGACCCTGGAAGGGGTGCGGGTGCCGGCCGCGCAGCGCCTCGCCAACTTCGATCTGGAGCGGCTGGTGAGCCTGTCGCGGATCGGTCTGGCGGCGCTGGCCACCGGCTGCTGCCAGGCGGTGCTCGAGCAGTGCGTACCCTACGCCCTGGAGCGCAAGGCGTTCGGTGAAGCGATCGCCCGGCGCCAGTCGGTGGCGTTCATGATCGCCGATATGGGCATCGAAATCGAAGGCATGCGTCTTCTCACCTGGCGGGCCGCCAGCCGCGCGGAACAGGGCCTGCCGTTCCAGCGCGAGGCCTACCTGGCGTTTCTGCAGAGCATGGAGAAAGCCATGCGCATCGCCACCGATGGCGTGCAGGTGTTCGGCGGGGCCGGCTTCGTGCGCGATTACCCGCTGGAAATGTACTACCGGAACCTGCGTGGCCTGTCGGCCCTGCACGGCGCGCTGATGGTGTGAGGAGAGATTCGATGATTAATTTTGAACTGCCCAAGTCCCTGAAAAATCTCCAGAACATGACCCACCAGCTCGCCGAGCAGGGGTTCCGGCCGATCTCCCGCAAGTACGACCGCATCGAGCACGGTGATACTCCGGCGGAGCTCAAGCCGCTGGCGCAGATGATCGCCGCCGGCCGCCCGCGGGGCGGCGGCAAAAGCGACAAGGCGGACGCCGATCCGGAGGCGGTCAAGAACGGCAGCAACCTGATGGGCATCGTCAGCGTCGAGGAGATGTGTTGGGGCGACACCGGCCTGATGCTGTCCCTGCCGGCCTCCGGGCTGGGCAACGCGGCGATCCAGGCGGTCGGCACGGCGGAGCAGAAAGAGCAGTACGGCAAGCTCTACTGCGCCATGGCGATCACCGAGCCGGGCGCCGGCTCCGATTCGGCGGCGATCAGCACCACCGCCCGCCGCGACGGCGACGAGTGGGTGCTCAACGGCGAGAAAATCTACTGCACCGGCGGCCAGCGCTGTGACGCCGTGGTGGTGTGGGCGACGCTGGACAAGTCACTGGGCAAGGCGGCGATCAAGTCCTTCATCGTGCCCCGGGACAACCCCGGCATGCAGCTGGCGCGGGTGGAGGACAAGATGGGCCTGCGCATCTCCGATACCGCCGCGTTGTCTTTCACCGAGTGCCGGATTCCCCTGGATCATGTGCTCGGCTCGGCGGAGATCGCCGACACCGAGGCGGCGCGCAAGAAGGCCTTCGGCGGGGTCATGCAGACCTTCGACAACACCCGGCCGATGGTCGCCGCCATGGCCCTGGGCGTGGCCCGCGCCGCGCTGGAAATCACCACCGAAATCCTGGAAAAAGAAGGGGTTAAGGCGGATTTCTCGAAAACACCTTACAATTCCAGCGCCATTGAGCTGGAGCTCTACCGCCTGGAGGCGGACCTGGACGCGGCCCGTCTGATGACCTACAAGGCGGCCTGGATGGCGGACAACGGCCAGGCCAATTCCAAGGAGGCCTCCATGTGCAAGGCCAAGGCCGGCCGCATGGGCAACGACGTGACGCTCAAGTGCGTGGCGCTGTGCGGCGAGCTGGGCTACTCCGAGCGCTACCTGCTGGAGAAGCTGGCGCGGGATTCCAAGATCATCGACATCTTCGAGGGTACCCAGCAAATCCAGCAACTGATCGTCGCCCGCCATCTTCTGGGGCTCTCCTCCCGGGAACTGAAATGAGTCGCGGCGGCCGGCCGATCTGCTAGCATGCGGGACATTGATACGCCTTCAATGTCCCAAGCAGGAGTCCGGTATGTCGTCATCACTGGCCGATCAGGTGATCTGGATCACCGGTGCCTCTTCCGGCATCGGTGAGGCGGTGGCTTCCGAATACGCCCGCTACGGCGCCAAACTGGTGCTCTCGGCGCGCCGCCGTGAAGAGCTGGAACGGGTGCGCGCCGGGCTGGTCAACGCCGACGAGCATCTGGTGCTGCCGCTGGACCTGACCCACCAGGACGCCATGGCGCCGGCCACGGAAACGGTGCTCCGGCATTTCGGCCGGCTCGATCAGGTGGTGCACAACGGCGGCATTTCCCAGCGCTCGCTGGTGCGCGACACCGACATGGCCGTGGATCGGCGCATCATGGAGGTCAACTACTTCGGCGCCGTGGCGCTCACCAAGGCGGTGCTGCCGGCGTTTATCCGCCAGGGCGGCGGCCGCTTCGTGGTGGTCACTTCGCTGGTGGGCGAGCTGCCCACCCCCAAACGCTCCGCCTACAGCGCCAGCAAACACGCCCTGCACGGCTTCTTCGAGGCCCTGCGCGCCGAGGAATTCGACAACGGCGTGCGCGTGACCCTGGTGCTGCCGGGCTTTATCCGCACCCAGGTGTCGGTCAACGCGCTCACCGCCGACGGCAGCGCCCAGGGCCGCATGGACGACCTGCAGGCCAACGGCATGGACCCGGCGCTGTGCGCCCGGCGCCTGGTGGAGGCCGTGCAGCGCGGCCGCGATCAGGTTATCATCGCCGGCCGCGAGGGGGCCGGGCTCTATTTGAAACGCTGGTCACCGGCCCTGTATCGTCGCGTGATTCGCAAGGTCAAGGTGACCTGAGCCTTTGCCATCATTCCTTCTCCGCTATCCGACAGCCGACTATGAGCACCGCCGACACCTTCGCCGAGACCCAAATGGACGCCAAGCACCGCACCCGTCTCAACAAGCTGCAGAAGAAACTGCGCCGCGAGACCGGCCGGGCGATCGCCGACTTCAACATGATTCAGGACGGCGACAAGGTGATGGTGTGCCTGTCCGGCGGCAAGGATTCCTACACCATGCTGGAGATTCTGCGCAATCTGCAGCACTCCGCGCCGGTGGATTTCGAGCTGGTGGCGGTGAACCTGGACCAGAAGCAGCCCGGCTTCCCGGAGCATGTGCTGCCCGAGTATCTGGAAAAGGAAGGGGTGAACTACCACATCCTGGAGAAAGACACCTATTCCATCGTCAAGGAGAAGGTGCCGGAGGGGAAAACCACCTGCGGCCTGTGCTCGCGTCTGCGGCGCGGCAGCCTGTACGGCTTCGCCGAGGAGATCGGCGCCAACAAGATCGCCCTGGGTCACCACCGGGACGACATCGTGGAAACCCTGTTTTTGAACATGTTCTTCGGCGGCAAGATGAAGGCCATGCCGCCCAAGCTGCGCAGCGACGACAACCGCAACGTGGTGATCCGCCCGCTGGCCTACTGCCGGGAAAAGGACATCATCGAGTTCGCCCGCTACAAGCAGTACCCGATCATTCCCTGCAACCTGTGCGGCTCCCAGGAGAACCTGCAGCGCCAGGCGGTGAAGGACATGCTCAAGCGCTGGGACAAGGAACACCCGGGCCGGGTGGAGAGTATTTTTTCGGCGATTCAGAACATCGCCCCCTCGCAACTGGCCGACACCAGCCTGTTCGACTTCGAAAACCTGGAACAAGGCCAGAACCAGGGCGGCGCCGCGGCCCACCGGCTGGACGTGGTGAACCTGTTCGGCTAGTGGTCCATGCGTGCCACATGATTCGCGCGGCGGTTTCCGCTAAAATACGCCCCGCCCCGTGGCCGGGCAGGGTGGCCGCCCGCCGCCCCGGCCCTCTCTCTTCGCACTCTCGACCTGAAAGGTAGGAGCACATGACCGATCGAATCAAAAAAGGTGGCCTTGAGATTGCCGCCGAACTCCACGACCTGGTAGCCAACGAGATCGCTCCCGGTACCGGTGTGGAGCCGGATCATTTCTGGACGCAGCTGGAAACCATCCTGGCCGACCTGGCGCCGCGCAATAAGGCCCTGCTGGCCAAGCGTGACAAGATCCAGAAAACGATCGACGCCTGGCACCTGGAGCGTAAGGGCGCGAAGATCGATCTGAACGAGTACAAGGATTTCCTCAAGGAAATCGACTATCTGCTGCCTGAAGGCGAAGACTTTAAAGTGGGAACCGCCAATGTGGACGAGGAAATCGCCCATATCGCCGGTCCCCAGCTGGTGGTGCCGGTGCGTAACGCGCGCTTCGCCCTGAACGCGGCCAACGCCCGCTGGGGCAGTCTCTATGACGCCCTCTACGGCACCGACATGATTTCCGATGAAGGCGGGGCCGAGAAGGGCGGCGCCTACAATCCGAAGCGCGGCGACAAGGTGATCGCCTGGGCCCGCGACTTCCTGGATCAGTATTTCCCGCTGGCCAGCGGCTCGCACAAGGACAGCACCGGCTACGCCATCGTCGACGGCAAACTGGTGGTGCGCCTGAAGGACGGCGAGAGCGGTCTGAAGGATGAAAGCCAGCTGCAGGGCTACCGGGGCGACGCCGCCAAGCCGGACGGCGTGCTGCTCAAGCACAACAATCTGCACGCGGAAATCCAGATCGACGACCAGCACCCGATCGGTGCCGAGGACCCGGCCAACGTCAAGGACGTGCTGATGGAGTCCGCCATCACCACGATCCAGGACTGCGAGGATTCCGTGGCCGCGGTGGACGCCGAAGAGAAGGTCGAGGTGTACCGCAACTGGCTGGGCCTGATGAAAGGCGACCTGAGCGAGAGCTTCGAGAAGGGCGGCCAGCGCGTCACCCGTGATCTGAACCCGGACCGCGAATACACCGCCCTGGACGGCTCCACCCTGACCCTGCAGGGCCGCTCCCTGCAGCTGGTGCGCAACGTGGGTCACCTGATGACCAACCCGGCGATCCTCTACAACGGTGAGGAGATCCCCGAGGGCATCATGGACGCCATGGTCACCGTGCTGGCGGCCATGCACGACCTGCAGAAGACGGAAGGCCCGCGCAACAGCCGCACCGGCTCCGTGTACATCGTGAAGCCGAAGATGCACGGCCCCGAGGAAGTGGCCTTCGCTGTGGAGCTGTTCAAGCGCGTCGAGGACGCTCTCGGCCTGCCCGAAAACACCCTGAAGATCGGCATCATGGACGAAGAGCGCCGGACCACCGTGAACCTGAAGCAGTGCATCCGCGAAGCCAAGGATCGCGTGATCTTCATCAACACCGGCTTCCTGGACCGCACCGGCGACGAAATCCACACCTCCATGGAAGCCGGCCCGATGGCGCGCAAAGGCGACATGAAAGGCCTGCCGTGGATCAACGCCTACGAGAACTGGAACGTGGATATCGGCCTGGAATGCGGCCTTAAGGGCGTCGCCCAGATCGGCAAGGGGATGTGGCCCAAACCCGACGAAATGGCGGAAATGATGGCCACCAAGGCCGGCCACCCGAAAGCCGGCGCCAACTGCGCCTGGGTGCCGTCACCCACCGCCGCCACCCTGCACGCCACGCACTACCATGAGATCAACGTGCAGGACGTGCAGGACCAGATCGCCGGTCGCGGCCGCGCCTCCCTGGACGACATCCTCACCATTCCGCTGCTCGACCGCGAACTGAGCGATCAGGACATCCAGCAGGAGCTGGACAACAACGCCCAGGGCATCCTCGGTTACGTGGTGCGCTGGATCGACCAGGGCGTGGGCTGCTCCAAGGTGCCCGACATCAACAACGTGGGCCTGATGGAAGACCGCGCCACCTGCCGCATCTCCAGCCAGCACATCGCCAACTGGTTGCACCATGGCGTGGTCGGCAAGGACCAGGTGATGGAGACCATGAAGCGCATGGCCAAGGTGGTGGACGAACAGAACGCCGGCGATCCCACCTACACCAACATGTCGGACGACTTCGACGGCAGCCTGGCCTTCAAGGCCTCCTGCGATCTGGTGTTCGAGGGCACCGCGCAGCCCAGCGGCTACACCGAGCCGGTTCTGCACCGCCGTCGCCTGGAGCTGAAAGCCAAGCGCGGCTGATTCTCCGCGACGCTTGCAGCACCATGAAAAAGCCCGGCCTTGAGCCGGGCTTTTCTTGTTTGTGGGAGCGGGCGAGGCCCGCTCCCACGATTCGCTTTACTGGCCGCCGATCTCCACTTTGACCTCCAGCGGCAAAGAAAAGCGGTCGCTGCGCGTGCTGGCGCCGCCCAGGCCGGTGGCGGACTGGCTTTCACTGACCGTGATCTGCCCCAGCGGCTGCCACTGTCCCGGGGTCACGACCAGGGTGCTGCTGGCCGCCTGGGTGCGGGCGCTTCGCCGGCCGGCGGGCTCGTCGAAGCGTTGCTCGATGGTCAGGCGCACCCGGCCGTCGCTGGTGACCACCGGCGTTATATCGATGCCCTGCTTGAGCGCCAGCAACGCCGGGAACTGGGTGCCGGTGAGGGCCACCAGGCTGCCCTGGCTGATGCCCGCCGGGTGGCCGGACAGGGTATTGATGCTGTAGCGGTCCTGGCGGCGGGTGGTGACGGTGTTGGCGCCGGCGCGCACGCCCTGGCCGTTGATGCGGATGTCGCCGCCGGCGCCGCTGCTGTCGCCCTGGCGGCGCAACTGGACGGTGACGGTGCGCGGCACCTCGGGCATGTCGCCGAGGGCGCCGAGAATCTCGTCGAAGTTGCGGTCGTCAGTGCGGATCACCAGCTTGCCCTGGTAGGCGTTGGCGTAGCCGCCTTCGGGCAGTAGCGGGCGGATCACCGGCAGCACGGCCTCGGCGTCGGCGCGCTGGATCACATGGATCGACATGCCGTCGGCGCGGGCGGCGCCGGACAGCGACAGCAGCACCAGCAGGGCCAGAGCAAGACGTCTGGCCCGGGAGCCGCCGGGTAGCGGTGGTGGTGACAGTAACGGCATCACGAAAGTCCCTGTTCGGCTGGAACCCGCATAATAGCCATAAGCCGCTGTCGCTGAATACCGGTCGGGCAGGGCGCGCTCTAGGGCGCCATCCGGCGTCCGTCCTCCCAACGCGCTTTCACCAGCTCGCCGTCGCGGCCCCGGAGCCAGCCCTCGCCCTGGCGCTGGCCGTTCCGGTAGGGGGTAATGCGCTCCACGCGGCCCTGGGCGTTGTATTCGACGAAACGGCCATGACGCTGGCCGTCCCGGTAGTGGCCTTGCAGAAGCGGGTAGCCCTCCGGCGTGGTCTCCCGGTAGGGGCCGTCCAGTCGGCCGGCCTGGAAATGGGCAAAGGTGTGGTTGCCGTTAAGGCTGATCTCGAACACCTCACCCTGGCGTTTACCGTTCTCAAAGGTGGCGCGGTAGCTCAGTTCCCCGTCCTGGAAGCGCTTCCAGGTGCCGACGGCGTCGCCATGGTCGTAGTGCCGTTCGGCGATCAGCGCCCCGGAGGCGGAACGCAGGCGCCACTCGCCGTGCAATTCGCCGTCCACGTAGGTGGCGGTTTCCTGCTCGCCGGTGTCGCGCAGGGTGTGCCATTCGCCGACCGGCACGCCGTCGCGATAGCGGCCGGATTCCAGCACTTCGCCGTCGGCGTTTTCAGTGCGCCAGGGACCGTGTTGTTTGTCTTGCCGGTAGTGCTTATAGGTCCAGCGTTCCCCTTCCGGGCCGCTGCGCTCGCGGACCTCGCCGTCCAATCGGCCCTTCTTGAAGTGCGACACCGAGATCAGACGGTCCTGGGCGTCGTAGCCGCGCCAGGTGCCGGTGCGCAGGCCGTCGACCATGCGGCCTTCTTCGCGGCCGCCGCCGTATTGGCTGACGATTCGGTGCCCCTGGGGGATACCGTCCACGTCATGCTCGAGGCGCACCACCTTGCCGTTCCTGAAACCGGTGGTCCATTCGCTCTTTTCCCGGGGATAGCTCAAAACCACGCGTTCGGGCGGGCCGCCGCCGTCGTGATCGGCGATCACCCGCAGCCATACCGGGGCGTCGTTGCGGTAGCGGCCCTGGGCGTCGCGCTGGAAGCTGGCTTCGCGCCGGCGATAGCGCCCTTCGCGGTCCTTGGTCCAGGCGATGAACACGCCGGGGGCGGTGTAGCCGGCGTGGCCGATGCGCCGGCCGTCGCGGTCGTAGCGATTGTAGAAGTGGTCGTAATCGCCATTCTTATAACGCCGTTCCTCATGGATCTGGCCGCCTTCCGGGCCGCCGCC
>FUFK010047144.1_pt1 | contig 42672 bp, 44 predicted proteins | sample 1021851 | NCBI WGS metagenome assembly FUFK01 (sample SAMEA51879418, study PRJEB19060) | metagenome
GGCAGAGGACCAGAAAATTGATTGTTAGATAGCCAAATTTCTTCCATATTTTTCAGTCTGTGTATATCTCCCGGTATGACACCTGTTAGCTGATTATCGCTCAGATTAATCACTCTTAAATAACTCATTTCCCAAAGTTGATCGGGAAGGCCTCCAGTGATAAAATTATTTTGTAGTCTCAATACCTCAAGATTCAATAATTTAAATATCTCCTTTGGAAAATCACCAAACAATGATGACGATGATAGATCGAACTCTTTTGTTTCCAATAATGAATAATCCTTCCCCATTATGTTAACAAAATAATCTCCTAGCAATATGTTAGAATATGATTCAAGACCCCAATGATCTACAACTCCAATTTGGTAGTAGAATGCCGAATCCATGGGGAGAAAAAATGTTGTATCATCTTTTTCATAAACTTTTTGAGCAATTTTATTATTGTCCATATCGGGGTTTTTTGATTGATAGATTGTATAATGGTTGAAGTCAATATCCAGATTTTTTTCCCAACGGATGCGAATTGCTTTACTGTATTCGATAGGAAAAATTTTTGTGGGTGCAGGTACTCTAATCTCAAGCTCATGCGTTCCCCTATCGCCTATAGCTACCAAGTCCGCTTTACTTTTGACATTTACCCAGAACCAATTCTCAATTCGAGGATTANAAGAATGTAGGTGAAAGACCGTGTCAGCTATATTTTGAACTATTTCAATTGTATCTATACTACCGTCTTTTAGCTTCTGAAAAAGCACATACTCCTTAAAATCGGAGGCTTTTGATTGGCTCCAAAGAATAACCATTTTATCCTTATCATACTTTACCGAAATGATTGGTACCTTGTCTGGGGGAGAAGGAGGAATGACCGACGGAGATTTAGTTTCTTGAATTGTAACTTTAGGAGGAGAGGGTTCGGGAACTGGTGGGCTACTGCAGCTCCAAAAAAGACAGATTGGCAGCAAATAATAGTAGATATAAAAAAAATGGTTCATTTTGTTTCGCAATTTCTATGGCTGGATATCTATCTTATCCATTTTTTTTTCGATTTCGTCAATCTTGAAATGCATTTTTTTGAGTTGTCTAAGTTGCAAGAGATTTAAGATTAGGAGTATGATAATTGCGGTTCGTTGACTATCAACAATCCTTCTTATTTTAATCATAATATTTCCTCGTATCATCAGTACAAATATATGGACTATAATCCAATCAAAAAACCCCGCTTATAATGCGGGGTTTTTGGGCAAAAAGATGTAAGTGATAAGTTATTTTAGTAGCAGCATTTTCTTAACAGAGGTAAAATTATCAGTTTCAACCATGTATAGGTACATCCCAGCTGATACAGTTTCCCCGGATTGGTTTGTTGCGTCCCAGAAAAAATGCTTTCTTCCAGGCCCTTGCATTCCAAGATTTATAGTTTTTACAATTTTACCGCTAATATCGAAGATTCGAAATGTGACATTTGTATTTTCAGGAACATCACACTGTATTTTCGTAAACGGATTAAATGGGTTCGGATAGTTCTGATACAAAGCATATTGCTCTGGCAATGGATCAACATCGACTCCTAGAACAGCAGCATCAACTATCTCAGAATATTCGCTATAATTGCCGGAATTATCTACAGCTAAGACTCTATAGTAATTCGTTGTATTGTACTCAAATTCAAAATCAATATACACCGTATCTAGCAGCAAATGCTCAGTAAAATCTGAGAACTGATAGGTGAGTGACTTATGCAATAAATAGTATTGAAAGTCGTCAGCTGAACTTGGATCCCACGAGATGCTGATACCATCCTCCAACACGATTGCTGATAGATTAATTGGTGCATCAGGCGAGAGATTATCAACAGAATAGCCAGCTACCACCTCCGAATGGTATGATCCAGAATTCATTGATGCTACGACTTTGAAAGATGTAATCCCATTACCAGATACCGTGGAGTCTGTTGCAGTTGATACATCGTAGGTATATGATTGGCTTCCGTTTGCAACACCAGTGAGAATATTTACCCATGTGTGCTCGGCCTCTATGGTGTCTGATCTAAAAATAGTGTAAAACTGTCCGGTTACATCGATTTGATCAAAAAATGAACCCTCAAAATCAAGATACACCTTTCCACCCTCATCATGAGGCACATCAGAGACAGATGTAATTTTTGGTTCAAAGAAGCGTGCCTCAAGCTCAAAGGTATCCCTGACTTCAACCTGACCATCGCTTAGAAGAAGTGGAATAGCATAATAGCCCTCCTCAGGTGCATTTCCCAATAACCTATATGGTTGGCTATCTATAGCTATCCAATCAGGGTATTCTAAAAGATTATCGAAGGTTATTTCTAGGTCATCTAGGTCGACATCAGTTGCATGCAAAATAAAATCAAAGTCAACTCCAACACCAACTAAACTGTAAAGATCAGCAAACTCTGGTGGATCGTTTACAGGAAGTATGGTTACAGAAAATTCCTCGATGTCCACCGCCCTTCCCATGTTATCATTTGCATAGACTGTAACAATGGCAGAACCACTCCAATTAAAAGAAGGGTTTATATAGATAACTTCATCTATGACGTCTATTATAACTTCCTGCTCTGATGAAGTCGCTGATAATGTAATCTCATCGTTGTCTACGTCTGATACTATAACTTCGACTTCAGATTCGGTATCTTCCTCGATTGTTATATCCTCAATTTCCTGTATGACGGGTTGGTCATTGACAGGAATTATATTTATCCTTACATAACCAGTATCAGAAAGACCATCATATTCTCCATCCGTTGTGCCATCATCCATCAACATGTAGCTCATACTATCCGGCCCGAAATAGTCTGTATTGGGAGCATATGCAAGCATACCTGTATTACGTTCAATGGAAAATGAGCCGTGAGTGAAAGGTTCGATTGCAGTAAAGGTAAGTCCCTGGTCATCCTGCTCCCCATTGAGGAGATCGCCATCATGCGCGTCCAAGTATATTTCTAGGAAGTTGTCTTCGTCAATGTTATGAACTTCACTTGCCGCATACGGTTTATCATTTACGGGAACCACAGATAGCTCAAAATCAGTTGTAGCCGAGAGATTATTATCTAAGGTTAGTTGCACCTCGATATCAACGCTTCCTGTCCAATTTGGTGCAGGTACAAGCGTTAAGGTATCCTCTTCAACTAATGCAGAAACCTGCTCACTACTACTTGATGCATAAAAGACATGCTCATAATCAGCATAGGCCGACTCAAGAGCTACACTTAGAGTTTCATCCTCCATTACCGAGGCGTCAGGGATATCAGCCAAAAAAGCATCTGAGAACACAGATAAAGAGGTATTTAGGTTTATTTCTGCTTGCTCAGGGTCGTTGCTGTAGATATTTACAATTGAGCTATACTCACCTGGCTGTAATTCAACCGCCGTGTAATGTAACTTCAGGGTGTCGTATTCACCCACTGAAATAGTGCCTGCGTTAGTTGAGCTACTGAACCATGAAGGTGTCTCAAGAGAGATTACTACATAACCATGGCCTTCATTTACTCCGGGTTCATTTTCTTGGTCCTGAGATGAATTAAATGAGGCACCGCCCCACCCTCCACTGAGATTTGCTCCTGTACGTCCACCACTGTATCCACCTCCGCCGCCACCGTCAGCATAGCCATCGCTTCCGCCACCACCAAAACCACCATAGCCCGTACCTCCTCCAGAGTAACCTACACCCCCTACGCCTCCATTTATGTACGAGTACGCGATAGAAGTACCTAGATGCCCTCCAAAAAGACCGTTCCCATAAAACCCTGCTCCAGAGTTNCCCTCCCCCTGGCCACCGCCTGCAAAGCCACCATATCCTGCTGCGCCAGTCTCACTGTTGTACGTTTCAACTATAGCATCATAGCCTTGGTAATAAGAGCCTGATCCACCGCCACCACCTGCGATGATAAGTATGGATTCATCGTTATTGTGAGGTAGCCTTGTAATAAAAGTTCCACCTCCGCCTCCACCAGCATAACCACCGCCGTAGTTGCTTTCTTGGACACCCATTTGTCCAACAAGGATGTTTAAAACTTCACCAGCCTGTAATTCAAATTTTCCGCTCATGCGACTGCCTAAGCCTGCGGCAATAGCATTGTTTGTCACACCTCCACCTTGGGCACCAAATACCTCAATGGAATAGAGGCCCGATTGTGGAACGCTCCACTCCTGAATACCACCACTTAATGCTACACCTCCTTCAAGGGTTGTACCAATGTATTCATCGTCGCAATCACTCTGAGCAGGACCCGTGTTGCCAATTGCCCCGCAATTTGTGAATGTGTATGACGTTGAATTTCTTCCAGAGTTCAATCCGCTTAAGCTCCAGCTTAGGTCTCCTGTGCCGTCATTGCCAATTATGATATCACGCGATGCTGTATCGCCTACAAAAAGATCAACATCCAGAGGTTCATAGGATAATGTGATATTTGGACTAGGAATGTTAACAGTTAGAGAAACTGGAACATCTACAGTGGGCTGTTCATAGTCATTGCTAACTATAGAAACATTTCCCTGGTAATCACCACCACCTACATTTGCAGCGTTCAAGGTAAGCTGAATTACCGAAGATTCTCCCGCTGGCGTGAGGCCTGATGATTCTGAAAGTGCCATCCACTGAGGAGATATATCGATTGTATTTAAAAATGCTTCCATTATAACAAGGGTTTGCGCATCATCGATGAAACCTCCGATTGCTCTGGAATATAGCAGATAATATAATCGGTCTGAGTTTTCTAACCCAAATACTCTATGGTAGTCATTATCTGTATTAGTCGCAAACTCATGGCTAAGCCCCTCGTTTGCCTCAATAATAAACAAATGATTAATTGAGGGGTCTCCCGCGTTGAAAACTCTTTTAACAAAGCCATAAAAGGTTTTTCCATTTATAGTGGTCTCCAAGACAGACCCGTTCACTGTGCCACCATTATCAGCACCATTATTGCCTGTTATTTCAAAAAAGGGAATGTTGTTTATATCCGCTACAAAAAGGAATAGGCCATTATATTTTCTAGTGAAGTAGGAACCTCCCTGTCCAAGGTTATCATTGCTAACAACCAGGCCGTCAGAATAATATAGTATTACTCCTGATGGGGTAGACAATTGGTTGCCGCCATCATACATGTCATTCCCACCATCTATAATACTGTAGCCATTGACTCCATCCGAAAAAAAGTACATGTCTGGAATATTTGATGTTATAGTTTCAAAATTTTGATCTATGTCTTGCAGGACTGATTCTAGATTGCCATCCCTATCTCTATCAAAGGTCCTAAATGATGTTCCGGCTCTAGCTCCCGTATAGGGTATCGCATCGAAATTGAAAATATTTTCGGCAGTGGGAATATTCACCATCATTACTTGATCATCAGTCTTTAATACAGGGCTTTGGTTGATTTCCGTTACAAATGTCTCGCTAATGGCAATGACCATTGAAGAATTGGAATTGGATAAATTTATCTGCCAATCAAGATCTGCATCGCCCTCATTATAAATAGTTATTGCATGTTGAGATATTTCACCAAGATACAGCTCGTCCTCAATAGAGTTAGGCGATACAGAAATACTTGGTATGAGGAGCGAAGCGGTTTCCTCAACCCAGCTCGCACCGTATATTGTGGCATGGTTTCCATTCCCGCTGTGGTCATACAAAATCTCGCCCTCGCCTGCATCTGCCGTCCAATACACCAGGAGTCCATCCTCGTCACCATTATGACCAATAAACACATCATTTTGGATTTCATTTTGAGTGCGGGCCACATTCCAAATTGAAACTTGGTCTATACTGTAATTACCTGGGTTGTTTACGTTTCTATTTCTTCCAAGCTCAATACGATTCCAATCTGTTTCTACCCAGTTCACTGTTTCTACCAAATTGCCATTGAAGTATGCCCTGGTGGTTTGCCCATCTGCAACTATAGATATATGCCCCCATTCTAATGCTAGTGGCGCTATTGTTATGGCTCCAAGCGCAGATTGCATTCGATAATTATCAGATCCATCGCAGTCTATTTGCCAACCATTGGTGGAACCATCATAAGTATTGAAAATACTTTTCCATTGGTTCTGACTCAAGGTGTTTGCTCTGACCCATAGAGAAACAGTGTAGGTGCTCATGTTACCGCTCCAGTCAAGATGTGTGTAATCATCAACACCATCAAAGCTCAGGACATATTCACCATTGTCCGGGTATACACAACTACCATCATCAGCTGTTGCATCCTCATTAAAATTTATAGCAAATGGGTCATTACAACCAGGCAACAGAGGTTCCAAACCAATACGAAAATAAGGATGGAAGCCATTATCATTTACGTTGGGATGTTGACCAGCCACACCATTCTTCATTGTTAAAGGTCCAACTACATGGGGCAATCCAGCATCATTAAAATATTCTATGTAAGAACACCAATCGTCAGATCCGTCAGAAGGAGACCACTCCAAATAATAGTACTCTCCAGCCTCAAAAGAAAAATACTCAGCAAAGAGGAGGTCATTCCACCCTATGTTACCAAAAGCACCAGGATTACCCTCAACACTATGTAAAAGTTCATCAATTGCATAAGAGCTGGAACTTTTAAAAATACGAGCTAAATAATTCTTATCATAGAGCTGGGCATATATACCTAATGATGATATAGTGAAATCTTCATTTGCTATAATATGCAGGCCACGGCCAGAGCCAACTCCACCCCCAGTATAGGTACCAACAAGGCTTGGAGATTCAAGTACAATGTATGAATCACGATCACTGTTTGATGGCCTACTTTCACTTTGATTTACTTCATTGTACTGTAACCTGTCAGGATTGATAGGCTCACTGCCATCTATGTATTTTGGATTGAACTGCTCTGCGTGTAAAAAAAATGGTGCAATCAAAAAAAGTAGGAAGATACTAGCGGTTTTATTCATCATGATTTTTTTGTTCCAAAAAACGATATCTAAGAAGTTTTATATAAATTTTATCTATACAATTTACACAAAATGATAGAATATCATTGTTAACTAAATCACCCTGCTCAATACTCCCAAACTAGCGAGGCTGCTCCAAGTATACCAGCTTTGCCTTGTGGGAGACCTGAGGGTAAAAGTCTTATAGTATTTTTTTGACAATCTAATAACTGTTCCTCCATCGATATTTTTGCATAATTGAGCAAGCGGGTGCCAGCATTGCTAAAACCACCATAAAAGATAAATGCCTCAGGGCTCAGTATGGCTGCTACTTGTGCTAAACCAGTACCCAATTTTTGACCCGTGTATTGGTAGATTTTCCTGGCCGTTTTATTCCCTTTGTCATATTCAGAATCTATTATTGCGCCATTAATATTTCCACAATTGAGCTGATTTAAAAGTAAATCTTGCGGGTCATCGTCTAGAAACTCTAAAATGGTATTTTTTACGCCCGTTGCTGATACATAAGATTCCAAACATCCACGCTTTCCGCATTTGCACTTACGTCCATTAGGATCAATAGACATATGTCCCACTTCCCCAGCAAATCCACTGTAGCCATACACAAGAGCTCCTCCACTAAAAACACCGCTACCTAGACCTGTTCCTAGCGTTATTTCGACAAAATCATCCATGTCTTTTGCAATACCGTAGCTTTTTTCTCCTAACGCTGCAGCATTCGCATCATTAGTCACAAATGTCTTTTGATTAAAATAATCTTCAAAGGCTGCTCTAATATCAAAACTTTCCCAATCAAGGTTTGGTGGTGAATCAATCATCCCTGTTTTATGATTAGCGTTAGGCGCACCAATACCAATACCAATCATTTCCATGGATGAATTTTTTACCAAATATTCATTTATAGATTTATATAACCTGTCTACTAGATGATCTACAGGTTGCGTGCTGTTTGTAGGTATTTCACCTTGCTGATATATTGCCCCTTTTGCATCAATTAGACCATAAACAGTATTTGTACCGCCTATGTCAACGCCTAATGCAACCTTATCATCCATGATTTGTTAGTTTAGACCTGACCCCTGCCGGACTTTCATATCAATCACTGGAGGCATGTTTGGTTCGGGCTCGATTACTACAGTTCTTGTCACAACTGCCTCAGATCCATAATCATCAGAAACAGTTAGTTCAAAGGTATATTCACCAGCCTCAGCCTCAAAACTTACCTTCCCAGAAAATGGATTGGGTCTAATTTCAACAGGTTCACCTGATATCTGTCTCCAAACATATTGCAGTTCATCACCGACATCTGGATCAAAAGAGTTTGTTGCATCTAGAATCATAGGATATGTTTTAGTAAGAGGTGAATTATCATGTTCGATCATGACCCTGATTTTCGAACGTTCGGCGATCGCCATTTTTTCTAACAAGTCTATTTTCATGGTTTTTTGGATTGACTTTGACTCATCATATCTGGGCTCTTCAATTGTTTTAGTTACAGCCTCATTTAAAATTCTATTCTCATAATTTTTCCATTGATACAGGAGTAAAACAGATGCTAGAATGACAACTGTAGAAAACAACTTACCTATTTTATTGTTGTCGAAATATGAATTGAACATCATTAATTAAAATTACTTTAATTTACTTTGAATGCTTTGTCTAGCTCAGCATGTAATTGTTTCACCATTTCATCGTATGCTCGCACCCCTGCAATTTCTTGCGAGTCAAAATCAGCACCTTTTACATCAGTAAAATTGATATTGAAAAACTCTTTATCTGTTGATACTTCTTTGAACCCAACTGAGGTATTGCCAAAAGTAAAATATGGAAAATTACTTCCCATGCGTCTAGACTTTTTAATGGTATTTGATTCTATTATAATTTTAATGTCAGGATCATCTGAAACAAACTCTAACCTATTATTCATATATTTTTTAATAGCAGGCTCTATTATTTTACTTTCCAAGACCTTGTTTAAGTTTTTTTCTGATGAAACAATCAGGGCACGTGCCGGCAAAACACGGGCAGTAATAGTATTAACAGTAGGATTAATTTTGATTAGACTATTTTTTGTTGCAAAATTTGAAAATAGCGAATCCACATCAACGCTGTATTCTATCGATAGTGATGAGGCAGTAAAGGGAATCAAAATATTATGCTGAACAATACCATTTGCATCTGAAAAATAGGTAGATGTACCATCAAAAGTTTTAATTTTTAATGGTAACCCTTTAATGGGATTTCTCTGGACTTTATCCTGCACCGATATTTTAACATATTTGCCTCTATCAATAAATGTTTTGAAGCTGCTACTCTCAAGCTCAGCACTGAGAAGTAAACGAGAGTTATAATCTTCTATTTTTCTTTTAATTAAGGAATATAAATTATGTCGCTCATTATTGTAAGATACCTCTATAGGCTCATCATGAAACGGTAAAATCTCTTGCCAGGCTTTTTGAATCAGTGAAAAAGAGTTTCCTTCCAAAATGTTATCAGCAAGTTTTATATGCTCCAAAGCGGAGCTGGTGGCATTACGTCGTAAACGCTTCATGGTCTCTCTATAGTTAGCTTTATGCATTCTTACATAGAAATAATCGCCATTTCTTGTGCTGTGATGACCGATAAACTCCAAATCAGGAAGTAATAAATCAAACCGAGATTTCATTACTGACTCTATCATGTTGTCGATATTACCATTGAGATCTTTTACAATGATTTCCATATCGGAAGTAACATTGATCTTTATCTGAGATGCAACCTCGTTGATAGCAAATGTTCTGGAAACCTCTTTAGGGTCTTTATGATCAGATTTAGAGGCGAAACCGATACCATGGTAATATTCTTTATCAATAGGCATTACTTCAACCCAGTCTGGAGGACCTAAAAAACACCCATAAGCGTTTAATAAAAATGCAACGAAAAAACTAAAATGCATTACTTTTGATTTCATGATTAACAGCTAGCGTAGATCAAGGACAATACGTTTAAGATCCATTCCATTAAACTTTGGGTTCTGCATTATAGTCCCCGGTTGTTTTTTCAGGACTGAGGGAACAGTTTTATATACGTACTCAGTGATTTCACCCAAATCAATAAAACTGTTACCGTCATCGGCTGCACCTGCTAAACCTTTTAGGAGGGTGTATGTAAAGAAACTATGTTTCTTATCTTCATATATCTGGGATGTTTCTCCATTTGAGCTAGCGCTTAAGATACAAATTTTATCCGGTAAATCAGGGAAATCCCACATTAATTCTGAAGAATCTTCATAGTTCAAATAAGTTATATCGAGAAAAAGGGTGATTGTGTTTATACTACCAAGAACTGAGAGCCTTGATAAGTTGCTGACTAACTCCTCAAGAGGATATTTAGTGATATGCCTGTCATATTTCGCATCTTTTGGAATGAGCAGGGGTCTACCTTTAACCCACTCTCCATATCCCCGATAATAAATAAAAATATTTATCTCCTCCATATCGGAATACCTCTCAGCTGAGATAATTCTTTTCCTCAGATCGCCCTGGTATGGATCAAATATTAATCTAAACTCGTCTCCGGTTGGACCTCCATCCATTTGCCATGTTTTTGAGGGTAGCATTTGAAAATCCGATAAACCAAAGGCCTGGCTGAAGTACTTCCTTACAACATCCCTATCCCTGTCAGCGTGTTCTAGATTATTATATTGGCTATCATCGTAATCTTGGGTACCAATTATTACAGCAATACCGTTTGGATTTTTTCTTCCAAGCGGTATCCTTCTATCAACGTCTATCTCACCTATCTCATCTGGATAATATTCAATATTCTCCACCCCAAGATCTTGTACCACTAATGCTTCAGGAGGTCTATAGTTTCGCATAGTTTCTAGATCTATACGTTGTTTTGATATTCGTGCAAGGTAGTCTTTTAGCTCAACCTCTATGGCAAAATTTTCCTCTGCAGTCATTACAGGTATTTCAATATCTGCGTAATCGCCTGGTTCAAAAGCTGGTAGTGTTATTTTCCCTGTAAAATTAGGCATTGTATAAGTACGATTTTTTATCAAGTTAATCGAAACAGACTCTGTACTACCCTCTCCTACATTTTGAACTCTCAGTGTTAGGCTGACTTTTTCATTTTTGGGTATGTAGTTGGTACCAAATTCATTAGAAACAGCAAAATCGCCAATAATCATTTTTGGTGGGACCATGGATTTTGTTTCAACCTGAAAAAAATAGGGCTGATCAAGTTTAATCTCTTCCCTGGATAGCAATTGAAGTTCAAAATCATGCTCACCCGACATTACTTGGAGCATACCTTTAATCTCAATTCTGGCAAATTTAATTCTTCCCGCCTGTATGGTATCCAGCGTAAAAGGCTCTCCTACAGTTAAAAACATATCTGGGTTCTTTGAAGTGACTGAGGCCACCACTTGATGTGCTGGGCTTTGCCCGTCGTTAAGAATAGAAAACTGTAAATAACCACTTTCTTTTGCATCAATAATTCCATTTCCTGATGGTTCATTCAAAACCATGTTTTCTATAACAAAATGTGGAGGATCGAGTACGATATTACAAGCCGGCAATGAAAAATCACTTTCATCGCCATCCATATCAATGGAAGTAACTACAAAACATACATCCTCAGAAAAGTCTAGGTTCTTTACTGTGAAAGCTGTGGATCTTGACTCTCCTGAATATGATATGGAGTCTTGACTGATTCTCTCATATATCATGTAATAGTCGGCGCCTTTGACCTCATTCCAATTTAAATGCATGCTGGATACATCCGCATTTGCCAAAACACCAAGTGGAGGCTTGAGAAGTACTTTTGTACAATGTTCACCTGACAAATCTGATTCTACATCATATTTGTCTACAGATGAAATCTTATAGCAATATGTCTTCCCAGGAGGCATTGGGTCAACAAAGGTAGTTGCATTTGAAGATTCCAGCAGCTCGTTTTCCCTATACAGCTTATAACTTGATGCACCTACTACCTCATTCCAAATCAGCGTGATATTTGTTTTGCTATTCATAGACGATAATATGGGAACCTCAACTAACTCATGTGTTCTAGCAACAATTTCAACAGATGGTTTGCTCTCTATTTTCAGTGCATCTAGAGCTGATATCTTGTAAAAATACTCCTCAGAAAATTCTAAGCTATCATCTAAAAATGAAGTTATAAATGGCTTTCCTACTATTTCATCGTCTCTGTAGATAATATAGGAGTTGGCCCCTGCAACAGGTGACCATTCTAATTTTATAGTATTTTTATAAACAGTATCTTTTATATCTCTGGGTGACTCCGTTGGAGCGCTGTCGCAAAATTGTTTTGAAATTTCTCCTCTTAGTTCGTAATTACCAGAAGCCTGGATAGAATAGCAATATTCAACACCAGGGGTTATTTCTTTTTCAAATCTAGTATCCTCTCCAACATATACTTTTTTATCATTTTCATAAATTGTATATAGTTTGGCCTGCTTTATGTCGCGCCATGACAATGTGATGCGAGATGGTTCCGTGGATGTTTCGAGGGTCTTGATATTTAAAATGGGATCGAATAATGTTGGTGGCTCATCCCCGAATAGATAACACTCAACTGCCTGTTTTTGCCCATTAAGGGCCAACTCCAGTGATAAATCAGTATTCTTATTTTTCCTTGGATTAATTTTAATGCGCTTTGTACCATCACCCTGATGCTCAACCAGCAGGTAATAAAATTTTGGTTCTACATCCTCAAATTTGAATTCACCCCTTCTATTTGTAATATCCTCAAATAACACTTCCTCTTTTAAATTTCTGAGTGTTACTACAGCTTTTTTTACAGCATTATCGGCAGGATTTCTTACGGAACCATAAATAGTGACTTTCTCACCATAGCTATCGGTAGAAAACACCAATAGAAGGAATAGCCATGTTAAACCCATCGAGTATGACCCACTATTCATAAAGAAACAACGACCTGGGTTTATGGCAGTTTATACAACACTCTGTTTGGATTAGCGGTGTATAGTATAGGAATCTGCGGTAAATCTTGATATAGCGTTTTTGTAGTATCTTCAACATTTTTAAGCACATAGTTGTGAAGCTCCGAAACTGTGACCCTCTTATCACCATTATCAGCCTCTCCTTTTAGACCTTTCAAAAGAAAATAAGTGAACATACTGCTTTTATAGTCAGGGTGCTCGTATGCAACCTGGGTGGTATTAGATGCATAAAATACAGTGATGGATTCTGGTGGCATAATTTCTTTTGGTAGCTTGACTACCGAATCATCTTCAGTTCCTTTTTTCTTCTTCTTTCTTCTCTTTTTCTTCTTCTTTTTTGCATCGTCTACTTGATCACTTTTTCTTTTTATATTTTGCTTAAATGAGGCATTATTAAAATCTATATCCATAAATAATGTAACATCACCAACCTCAGGCATCGACTGCAACTTTTCAAGGCCCGAGTACAGATCTTGTACAGAGTAAAAGGATGCGCTTTTGGACAAATTAGCATCGTAAGGAATTAAAACTTTCTGATTGTTGTATGTTGTTCCCTCTCCTGAGTAATAAACTATCAGGTCTATGCTATCTTTTTCAGAGTACTCAATACTTGAAATAATTTTTTTCTTTATGTAACCAATGGTTGGGTCAAATATTGTTTTGAAGTCACCACTACTAATGCCATCATTGAATAACCAATATTGACTTGGAATTATTTCGTGATCAGACAATCCAAAGAGGTTATGGAAATACTCTCTCACTTGAGAAACGTTGTCCCTGGTTGAGGATTTGCTCACTATGGTGGAGTCCCAGAATGTCTGATTACCAAGGACAATACCAATTGTCTCCCTGCCCAAGGTTGCCTTTGGAATGTTTGCTACTATTTCTGGTAAGATCGTTTTATTGCCAACTGTTAGATCTTTGGGGTAAGGTGTTTCGTAGAGTATCAAATCTTCTTTACCTTTGTATGATTTCATAGCTTCAATATAAATGGGGACAGTTTTTGTTGTTTCAAAATAATCATAGAGTTCAAGTTCAATTACAAAATTATCCGCCCTCGACATCACTTCAAAGCTGAGGTCAACGTGCTCTCCTCCCTTTATAAGACCGAATTCATACAACTCGTCTTTGTCTTGATTTACGAATGAGCTGTCTCTAGAAAACTTAATACTGGCTGTATCTGTCAAGCCAACGGATAAATTCTGTACTCTTATTGTAATCGTTGCTGTCTCGTTGGTTGGAACATAGTGCTGTCCCCACTCATTGTCTATTGCAAAATCTGTAACAACAAGATTTGGAGGAGTAACTTTTAAAGTCGGGAAGGAAATTGGTTCTGGCTCTAGATCCATGCCAGAAAACTCCTCCATTCTAAAAAAGAAATTCCTATCACCACTCTCTATTTTTAGTTTTGCGTATATTGAAAATTCAACCTGAAGAGTATCCCCAACTCCCAAAATCGGAATCGTCTCAACAGAATCTATTTTAAGCGATGGGGTCATAGTGCCATCTTCCGGCTGCAACCATGGCTTCAGCTCTCTTGCAGGGCTTCTACCATCGTTTACCACTTTGAATATTGCCCAGCCATTTTCCCTGCCGTCTAACATCCCATTACCCGTATTTTCCATGAACTTTTTCTCAATTAACGTAAGATGAGGCGGAGGGAGAACATAGCCGCACATTGTAGGAGATCTTGGCCCCTCATCGCCATCACCGTCCTCGCTGGCTATCTGGTAGCAGTATTCTGTGTCAAAATCTAAACCCTTATCTTCATAATATGTGCTTTTTGTTTTCGCCATAAAGCGCAGTGTATCTGTTTCTTTATCTACTTCGTATATATTATATGCAACTGCGCCTACCATTTGTTTGAAACTAAATAATACTCTTCTGACATCCCCAGTTACTTTTAACATTCTTGGAAAATTAACAAGTATTTTTTGACACTCAGAATTTGATGATGGCCCCTCAGTATCATATTTATCCATAACTTTAATCTCGTAACAATAAAATTTACCCGGTGGAACAAAGTCCTCATAAGTAGTATTTGTTATAGCCGTAATCATTTCACCATCTCTGTAAATTCTATATACGTGATCGACTCTCAAATTTGACCTATCCCATTTTAACGTAACTTTTTCAAGGTCAGCTTCTGCAGTGAGGCTAACAGCTAGTACCTCTTCATGTGTGGTAACAGGATATGTGATCTTAGGACCCTCGTCGCCGTCTTGATCATAACTGCAAGCTTCGTAAGTATAATAAGTGTCATATTTTAACCCTGCGTCAACATATTCAGTAGCATCAGGAGTATCGAGTATCAACTCGCCATTTCGATAGATTCGATAACCGGATGCTGCCAGCACCGGCTCCCATGTAAAAGCAGCATAGTTTCGTAGTACCCTGCCGGTGAAATTACCAGGCGGAGCAAAATAGGCTTTCGCGCACTGTATTTCAGCATCAGGTCCAACAGTTTTAAATGTATCCTCCGCTGCTACTGTATAACAGTATTCACTGCCTGGGGTCACTGGGTCAATGAAACCAAGAGCATCAAGATCAGCTATATTACCCCCATTTCTGAAAATCTTATATTTACCGGCCATTCCAGGTATTGCTTCCCAAGAAATTTCGATTGAATTTACTTTTCCCTCTAGCTTGAATTTTGGAGCTGTTACCTCAGGATGAGTTAGTACTGAATCAATGAAATTAACACCCTCTAAATCATCTGAATCTATGGAGTTAATTTCGTAAACGTACTTTGTGTTCCATGATAGGTCTTTTTCTTCATATACTAGTTCTGATTGTTTTGTTAGTAACTCACCATCCCTGTATAGAGCGTATTTTTCTACACCAGGAACAGCAGGCCAACTAAGATTAATTAACCTACCACTACCTTCAACTGCATAACCCCCTGCTATCACAGATATGGTCAACTCTGGTGGAGGGAATGATGCTTTTTCAGTAACCGTATTAGATAGCGGACCCTCAAGGTCATACAGGTCAATTGACCTAACAAAATATGAGGTTGGAACTCCTGGAGCTACAATATCAACATAGGATGTGTCACCAATAGTGTTTTTTACTAATCTATCATTTTTATAGACATTATATGATTTTGCTTGTGGTATATCAGACCAGTGTACAGTTAATTGACCAACACCTCTTTCAACCCTTACGTTAGACCTCAATCCCTCGGTTGAAAGATTTATCTCTAGATCTGTTATGTCTTTATCTAAGACTTCAACCCTATCGCCTCCATTACCACTACCGTTTCCGTAAGCCATTACAGTGTAATTGTCAGCAATTATTTCATTTTCAAATCGAAATTTTCCGTTTCTAGCAACAACGTACTCCTCAAGAAGTTCCGTACCGGAGGAGTCGTAAAGAAACACCTTAGCCTGATCGACATTTTTAGCATCTCCAGTCTCATCAAGCAATAATCCCTCAATGATGAATATTTTTGCGGTTGTTACTTTGTACTCGCTTGAAGGTGGACCCTCTACACCATCTTCTGTCAANGAGGTTAAATAATATGTATACTCCGTATCCCATTTAAGACTTTTTAGGTTGATTTCGTTTTTTGTAGTATTTGTTTGCAACTTACCATTTGCGTACAGGTTATATGAGCTCGCACCCTCGACAAATGACCAGCTTATTAAATTATTATTTCTTCTATCATTAACAACATTGATCGTGTCAGGTGGGCTAAATTGACTTTTGTCACATGCGGCATCAGATCTGGGCCCAACTGAACCGTACTTATCTACCCCTGCTACTGAAAAACAATTTTCAGTTCCAGCTTCTGTTACTATGCTTCCTGTAAGGCCTGTTGTAGAGTCAACAAGGCTACCATTTTGGTATATGTAATATTTGATACTGTTTTTAGCTGACTTCCAGTTTAGCGTAACTTGGTTTGCACCGCTTTCAGCTTTCAAACCTTTTGTTTTTGGTATTTCTGGATGTGTAGATGTGAATATACTTACTGACTGATTTCCCGCATTTGAGTGGTGGTCAAGAGTTGCTACTGTGTAAGAGTATTCAGTTTCATACTTTAATTTGAAATCAGTATATGAATTGTCAGGAGTAGAGTTTAGCTCTTCTCCATCACGATAAATTGTATATCCAGTTGCATTTTCAAGCGCGTCCCATTTTAATTTGATTGTGTTCTTCTTTGGCTCTGCTGCAAGGTTTTCAGGAGGAGGCATTGACGCTTTACCATACTCTGTTATGGACCTGGTGCCCATGGTTTGATCATTTTTAATTACTACCACATTGTACGCGTACGTTTTGCCCGGATCTACCTCATCCAAATAAAATGTTTCTCTAACAGTTGCTATTTCATTATTATCACGATAGACGACATAATCTTTAGCGCCCGAAACTGCTTGCCAGTTAAGTGATGCTCCGTTGCCTGCAGCTTCCATTCTGAGTTGCACCTGATCTGGGTTTGGATTAAGTGCAGGATTAAAGTCTGTTACTTTAGCTCCGCTAACTGAGAAATTTTCTGTTTTACCATACCCGTCTGGACCATATACATTCATTGTATATTTGCCGTCGGGAATGTTTTTCAACTTAAACTTACCATTGTTGGGCGTTTCAACCTCTATGACCTTCTTCTTGTCTTGGTCATATACCACTAGCCTGACTGGGCCCAGTTTTTTCCCTTCCTCATTAAATGCTCTACCGGTGACATCATAACCTTGACTGAAAATGAACGAAGTCACTATCGACAAGTACGCTATAATGCCGCATACAACGGAAGAAGGCTTGATGTAAATGATCTTCCCCTTCATGTTACCTCGGTTTTTTTGCCAAATATTTTCGGATTACCTAAATGGCTTTATGCTGAAACTTAATTATTCAAAGCATAATAGTAAACATCTTTATGAGATGCCGTTTTTTGGATCAATTGCAGCATAACACTGCCAAAATCTAATAGAATCTGCCCAATCCTGTGATCGATATAAAGCTTTCGTGCCGCCTTTTAAGTTTAATTGATTTCTCATCATTGTTACTGGTCCCATTGGTAATTTATCAAGACCAGCTGGAATTGCATTTATGCTTACAAGTTCCCATTCAGCATCTGAACTGTTTTCCTTATTTTCAACCAATACATGATGATGATATAAAATTAATTCTACTTTTCCTGTTTTTTCTGGCTCTTCATCGATTGCCCTAGTCTGAATGTAAAAATCCTCATAATCTCTTCTTTTGACTAATTTTGAAACTAGCTTAGTATCCTTTTTTAGCTTAACAAATGGACATACAAAATCTGAAACCAAGCTCTCATCTACGCTTACAATTCTGATACCCTGCCGGTACCCGTTTTTAAAATAATTTTTTAACATTTGTTTTTCAGCATGTTCAGCTATTTGATCAAAAGTCAATGACTTTGCATATGTTTTACCTGAACCTTTTACTTGCCTAGTTACAAATTTGTTTACTGATACAATCATAATAAATGCTCCGCGATTATTGTTTATTAAAAATTTTTATTTTAGATGATCTTCCATTGCGATTACAGAGCCCATTGAATAACTTTTAAGATGACTAATTCTGCTTGGGTTTCCACTAGTAATGAGTGGACGACCTTTATTTTCTTCATGTTGCTAACTTTAATAATTGTTTTCATAGCTGAAGTTATGCACAGAAAAGAGTACTTATCTTCATATTCAGCACGAAACATTGTTCATTTAGTAGTTGGAGTATACTCCTCATTATCTCCATTTTTTTTTAAGTATAACCATTACCCAATTTTAATTGCAATACTATTTTTATTTTTAAACATAATCTCTCATCAATATATCAGTTTAAAAAGCTTACACTCTGCAAAAAGAGAAACATTTGGAACCATATATTTCCCATTGGCTTATTTGATAATGGTCGCTGGATTTTGGGAATATCCAGAATTTCTAATAATGAGCATATTAATACTCGCCATTGCTGACCCAGCAGCATCTCAGGTGGGAAATTCAGTAAATTCGCCTAAATATTTCAGGGTCTGGAGAGATGAAAAGACCATCCAGGGAACAATTGCATTTTTTTTATGTACAAATTTTATAATCATTATTACGGGAAATCTACTTCTAGAATTTTCATTGATCTTGATTTTCATTTTTTCTCTTTTTGTTTCAACTGCCGCAACAATAGCAGAAAGTGTCAGCCTCAAAGGAACTGACAATCTTTCAATACCAATTATATCAATTTTGTTCATGATTGGCTTTTTTGAAATATTTCAGAACCCGTTTTATGTTAACCTAAATACAGTATCTTATGATAAGGTTTTTACAGTTATTTTTATAGTATTCAGCTTTTTGATTGCATATTATCTTAAGGCTTTGACAATAAGCGGTTGTCTTGGCGCAATAGTGATGGGAATCCTTATTACGATTTTTGGATCGTTCATCTATCTTATTCCTATTTCTGTTTTTTTTATTTTAAGTTCCACACTGAGTGGGGTATTAAAGCCAAAATTTCATAAATCAAATAGTAAGGGTCGTGATATTGTACAAGTATATGCCAACGGAGGCATTGCCCTAATTATTTGCATATTAGACTTTTTCTGGAATGATCCAATTTTGATATACTTATATCTTTCCTCAGTGGCATCAGCGGCATCTGATACATGGGGAACTGAGTTTGGAAAACTATCTAAAAAGCATCCTGTATCCATATTGAGCTTTCAAAAAATGAACCATGGTACTTCAGGCGGTGTAACGCTCATTGGTACGACAGGATCGCTGGTTGGAAGCTTAGTTATTGGCTCAGTAACATTTCTTATTGTGCCAGTTCACAACTTAGTTCTTTTAGGAATAATTGTTTCTGGATTTTTGGGATCTATCTTCGATTCAGTTGTTGGAGCATCGCTACAAGGAAAATTTAAAACGCCCGATGGAAAAATAATTGAAGAAGGAGTTCAAGAGGCAACTTTAGTATCCGGTAAAACGTGGATGACAAATAACCTTGTCAACTTATTGAATACAGCTTTTAGCCCTTTTATTATGGCTATTTTTCTGTACTTAATCTAGTTGGTGACAAAAGCTAGCTAACCACATCTAACTAATTTTAACACTCACTTTGCAAATGTAAAAATCAGTGGCGGTAGGACTTCATGACTGCAGCAGGACTCTATCATGACCTACTACAAGTCAAATTAAATGACTTTAAAAACTAAGATGCCTACCATGACAATCAGGGATACGAAAATAAGTGATACTCCCATATTGCCTTTTTTAATTTCTTCCCACTCGTCTATATCGGTGGATAACATATCAAAAACTTTTAACGCAATTCCTATACCAAAGGCAAAACCTACTGCTGCAGTTATAGACCACCCAACAGCTCTAAGATATTGTGTTAACAGCCCCATCAATGAATTAGGATCTTGAAGCATTTTATTCTCCTTACAGTATTTCCATTTTTTTCATTATTTCTTGCATGAATTCAGAAGAATCCAAGCGACCATCAGCTAAGGAAATAGCCATATCTGATGGACAATCAGCAATAAACGTATTAAACTCACCTTTCGAAATGGGAACAGATACACTGACCACAATAGTATTGGGTATGTATGCATTTGATAATCCCATGTCTTTCTGGTGTGCAATAGCTTGACCAGCTGATGCGAAACCAACTAACATAAACATTTCAAAATTATTCCTTCCACTTTCCAAACTTATTTCTACCTCATTTTCATTAAGAGATAATTGGGAAGTCTCTAAAGATATTCTATATGACTTGCATACATCTTTTACTTTTTTCTTGAACGCGTAATTAGCTGATAATGATTTGGGAAAAAATAAAAGCATAGAAAGAGCAATTATTAATATTTTATTAGATTTCATAGTTTCGAAGAATTGATGTGCTATAGTTTACGTACTTGGGCTTTTAGTAATCAAGCGGTAATTACTGGCTTACCATTTTTTAGCACTTTTTGTATTGGATGGCTATCAACGCGATATGGTATTTCGCTAATGTTATTAACGTTCCAAATTATAATATCTGCGTTTTTTCCTTTCTCTATTGATCCAATTTTATCATCAAGCATTAATGAACGAGCTGAAATGTAGGTTGTAGCCTTAAAAGCATCTAGGACGCTCATATTATAGTATATGCATGCAAGGGATATTATAAAGGGCATTGATTGTATACTGCAACTCCCAGGATTATAATCAGTTGCGAGCGCAACATCAACCCCGGCATCCTTTAACTTATTAAATGGGGCATACTTACTTTTCCCGAGGAAAAACGTGGTACCAGGCAGTAAAGTTGCGATGACTTTGTTTTTAGATAATTCAAATACTCCCTCATCACTTATTTCCATTAGATGATCAGCTGAGATGCATTTGACTTTAGCTGCTAGCTTTGCACAGCCAAGATCGTGAAATTCGTCNGCATGCAAGCGTGGGTGAAGTCCGTATTTTTTACCAACTTCAAGAATGCGCTCTGACTGTCTAATATTAAAGTAATTTTTCTCGCAGAATACATCATTAAATACAGCTACGCCTTGTTTTGCAACTTCAGGAATCATTTCCTCACATATTAAATCAACATATTTATCTCTTTCATTATTGAATTCTTCTGGGAAGCCGTGTGCCCCCATAAATGTAGCTATCATATCTATGTCATGTATTTGATTTATATCATGTATTACTTTAAGTGATTTTATTTCTGATTCAGTATCTAGTCCATATCCGCTTTTGCACTCAACCGTTGTGGTACCAAACGCTAAAAATCTATCCATTCTGGCCTTAACAAGATTTAATAACTCTTCATTATTTGCATTTCTCAAGTCTGTTACACTCTTGTTAATTCCTCCACCATTTGCTGCAATTTTCTCGTATGTCACACCACCTGCTCGCATGATAAATTCCTCACATCGGTTCTTATAAAAAACTGGGTGGGTATGAGAATCAACAAAACCAGGACTGACCAGCATATTATTACAATTAATACTCATATCGGCAGCCTTCAGACTATTGCCAATATCTTCGATAATGCCATTTTTCACCAGTATTTCTACGCCCTCTAATAATTCCATATTATTTTTTATTGTATTATATGAAACCAATTGACCTATGTTAAAAAGTTTTATTAGCACGATATGAAATGCTATTTATCCATCATGGGTATTTGTATATCCCATTTCTTTGCATTCTCAATTGCTTCATCATAACCAGCATCTGCGTGTCTGAAAATACCCATGCCTGGATCATTGGTCAAAACAGCCTCCAACCTTTTGTCCATAGCTTTTGAACCATCAGCAACAATAACTTGGCCAGAATGCAGAGAATATCCAATACCAACACCGCCCCCATGATGAAAAGATACCCACGTAGCCCCGCTGGCCGTATTCAATAAAGCATTTAAAAGAGGCCAGTCAGCTACTGCATCACTCCCATCTTTCATTGCCTCGGTTTCCCTATTTGGGGAGGCTACGGAGCCACAATCAAGATGGTCTCTCCCAATTACTATTGGAGCTGATAAAACATCAGAGCGAACTAGCTCGTTTAACTTCAAACCAAACTTTGCTCTTTGGCTATAACCTAGCCAGCAAATTCTCGAAGGCAAGCCCTGAAATTGCACCTTTTTTTGTGCCAATTTAATCCAATTCACCAAAGCTTTGTCCTCTTTAAACATATCCATAATAACATTGTCAGTCTTATAAATATCGTCAGGTTCGCCCGATAATGCAACCCAACGGAAAGGTCCTTTTCCTTCACAGAAAAGAGGTCTTATGTAGGCGGGAACAAAGCCTGGAAAATCAAATGCATCTTCTATGCCAGCTCTCTGCGCTTGTGCACGAATATTATTGCCATAATCAAAAACTATTGCACCCTTATGCTTTAGCTTTAGCATACCTTTAACATGCTCGCCCATTGAACGTATCGACTCTTTAATATATAAATCACTGTTTTTTTGTCGCAATTCTTGAGCACTTTTATAATCATAATGGTTTGGTATGTACCCTTCAAGTTCATCATGCGCAGATGTTTGATCTGTAACAATATCTGGAATGATGCCTTCATTTGCGAATCTTGGGATTAAATCAGCCGCATTCCCAAGCAGGCCAATAGATAAAGCCTCTTTTTTTAAAACTGCATCCCGGGCAATATCTATTGCTTCAGAAAAACTATCAGTTGCTTTATCAAGATACTTAGTCTTAATCCTCCTCTGAATCCTACTTGGATCAATCTCAATACATATTGCGACACCTCCTGCCATTGTAATAGCAAGCGGTTGCGCACCACCCATACCCCCAAGTCCCGATGTCAAAACCAGTTTGCCACTTAGATTGTCCATTCCATAATGAATTCTCGCCGCAGATATAAATGTTTCATAAGTACCTTGCAAGATACCTTGTGTCCCGATATATATCCAACTGCCTGCGGTCATCTGACCGTACATAATTAAACCATCTTTTTCAAGTTTATTAAAATAATCCCAATTTGCCCAATTTGGAACTAAGTTAGAATTGGCAATTAGAATTCTAGGTGAATGCACATGCGTTTTTGCTACGCCAACTGGCTTTCCTGATTGTACCAATAATGTCTCGTCTGGCTCTAGACTTTTCAGGGCAGATAAAATAGCTTTGTATGAATCCCAGTTTCTTGCAGCCTTACCTTTTCCTCCATAAACAATTAGTTCGTCAGGGTTCTCTGCTACATCATTGTCTAAATTATGTTGTATCATTCTATATGCAGCTTCAATCTGCCAATTCTTGCATTTTAGATGTTTTCCAGTTGGTGGTTTAATTTTTCTTTTCATGTGTGTATAAATTTATTTTAGATATTTCATTATTTTTTTTGTATACAGAGGTTTATTTTTAAATACTGTGTATGAAAAAATGCTTACACCACCAAAGTTATTTTTCACTGTCCTATATATTTTCTGTCCAGATGAGCGAGCATCTTGATTGTATATTCCAATTCCCATCACTATCTTACTTATATAAATTTCTGGAAAATTGTCCAGAATAAGCCTAATGTTTTTTTCAAAAACAGTGTTTTCTTTGGTGTAATTCATTGGTACAGCCCAATCAACATATCCTTTCTTTAGCCATAAATCCCACTCCTGACCGAAAGTAAAAATGGCATTAGAAAGATTTGGTTTAACAGCTGCAGAAACAATACAATCAGGCTGATATGCTTTAATTCTCTTAGAAGCATTTTTTACAAAATTAGTTATAGCATCTCTTTTATATTTTTCAAAAGATGGTTTCTCTTCAATTTTTAAAGATGACAGTCCAGGTAACCCGCCTGAATAATTTAAGAAAAACTTTAAGCCTGTTGGGTTCATACCCCAACCAATATCATGGTATCTTATATAATCAAAATGAATACCGTCAAGTTTATAATTTTGCAATATTTCTGTTATTATATTTTGCAGGTGCGCAATGACTTCAGGATGAGTCGGCGCTAAATAAAAACCCTCTCCATTTATTTTCCTATTCTTTTTCATTGCATTAAGTGTCTCTAAAACATTCATCTGGTCAGGGATTTTAGTATCAATCCAGTCAGGGTGATTTAACAGCACATGACCATTCTGCGATGGCGCTTGAGGAGAGGACCATAGGTAGAAAACATTCATCCAAGCATGTATCTTGATGTTTTCTGATTTTGTTTTTTTAAGTATGTACTCCAAAGGGTCAAAAGTATTTTTCAGTAGGTGAGACCTTGGAACCAAACTCGATTTATAGTAAGCGTCTCCTCTACCTCTAATTTGGACAAATAAGTGATTAAAGTTATTATCGATCGCAAAATCTAATACTTCATCAATTTTTTCACTTGTAACCATATGGTCGCGAACAACCCATAACGCTCTGTTTTCAATGATCTGAGCCGAATAGCTATATTTGAGCAAAAAAAGAAGGGCAACATATGTTGCCCTTCTTTTTTTATTGCAGAGTTTTGCCACTAAAATATGTATTTAGGACTTCTCAGTCTCTTTAGATCCCAAACTATCTTGAATGCCAACAAATTCTATGATTGACACTGGAGCACGGTCATTATCTCTAAAACCTAATTTTATGATACGAGTGTAACCACCATCTCTGGTCGAATAACACGGTCCAATATTTTCAAAGAGCTCACGTACAATAGTCTTATGCTTAATTCTTTTTAATACCTGCCTTCGAGCATGTAAATCACCTCGCTTGGCAAACGTGACCATAGGTTCTATAAATTTTCTGAGCTCTTTGGCTTTAGCGTCCGTGGTTTTTATTTTTTTATGAGTAATTAACGCAGAAGCCAAATTAGACATAAGAGCCTTTCTATGAGCACTTTTGCGGCTCAGCTTTCTCCCTGCTTTTTTATGCCGCATTACGCCTATCCTTCCTCAGCCATAATCTTATCAACTTGCATTCCAAAATTCAAACCCATAGAGTCGAGTTTTTCAACGAGCTCGGTTAAGGATTTTCTACCAAAATTTTTATATTTCAACATTTGATTTTCTTCCTTGCTAACCAACTCGTGAATGAATTTAATTCCTGCGGCCTGCAAACAATTATAACTTCTTACAGATAATTCCATTTCGTCGATTGTCTGATTTAGTAGTTTTCTTAGGGCCATTGTTTCGTCTGAGACACCATCTGATATTTCTAACACACTGGGGTTGGAAATAGCTTCAATAAATTTGAAATGGTCCCTTAAATATGTAGCAGAATAGGAAACTGCATCTTTTGCGGTTATTGAGCCATCTGTAATTAAGTTTAATGATAGAATCTCAATTGATTCCTTTGCTCCGGGAACTGGTTGGACATCAAAAGTAACCTTTGTTACAGGATTAAAAATACTGTCTATTGATAAAGTACCTACTGATAAATTTGGCCTATCATTGTCTTCAGATGGAACGTAGCCTTTTCCAATACCGATGCGTAATTCAACTTCCAGCTTACCTTTAGAATTGATATCTGTAATGTACTCATCACAGTTTAGTATCTCATACTGATCACTTGCATCTTGAATATCTTGGGCAGTAAAAGTCATTTTACCCTTCAACTTGAGGTTGACTTTATCAGGTTCATTATCCATCAATTTAAATCTAACCTTCTTTAGATTCATTATAATATCAGCAACATCCTCTTTGACACCCTCAATCGTTGAAAATTCATGTTGAACTCCCTCAATTTTGACATGTGTTATTGCTGCTCCTGGTATACTTGTCATTAATACGCGGCGCATTGCATTGCCTATTGTTGTTCCGTATCCTCTCTCTAATGGTTGCAATGTGAATGAACCAGTATTTCCAGATTCTGTTGATTCCGTAAAATCAACTTTTAATTCAAGTACTTTTTTTCCCATAAGTATTATTCCCTATTTCAATTATTTTGAGTAAAGCTCTACTACAAGCTGCTCGTTTACCTTTAGTTGCATCTCATCCCTCTCAGGAATAGATTGAAATGTCCCTCTCATTTTGCCCTTATCTAGCCCGAGCCATGTTAAATCCATATCTCCTTTGATACGTTTCATAGATTCGAGGATGATGTCTAGTTTCTTACTCCTCTTGCGGACTGAGACCACATCACCTGGTTTGAGTATAAATGATGGAATATTGACGGTTTTTTCATTAACAAGAAAATGCTTGTGCGAAACCAACTGTCTTGCCGCAGGTCTAGAAGGAGCGAAGCTAAGCCTGTAAACAACGTTGTCTAACCTAGATTCCAAAAGCTGTAACATGTTAGTGCCAGTCTCTCCTTTCATTTTTTCAGCTCGTTTAAAATTCAAACGAAACTGTTTTTCTAAGAGACCATACATGAATTTTATTTTTTGCTTTTCTTGAAGCTGTAGACCATAGTTTGACAACTTACCTCTCCTGGATTGCCCATGTTGGCCAGGACTGTATGGTTTTCTATTTAGAAGGTTATCAAATTTTGGGTTACCAAAAATGTTTTCTCCAAACTTCCGTACTAATTTACCCTTAGGTGTTGTTAATTTTGCCATAATTATCACACCCTTCTTCGCTTTGGGGGCCTGCAACCATTATGTGGTAATGGAGTTACATCTTTGATACTTGTAATTTGAAGACCAGTTACCGCAAGGGCTCTTATGGCGGATTCTCGACCAGAACCTGGACCTTTTACTTCAACCTCTACACTTGAGAGCCCCAATGATAGAGCAGCCTGCGCAGCTTTTTCGGCAGCAATAGTTGCAGCATAGGCAGTACTTTTCCTTGATCCCTTAAATCCAGAGGTCCCTGCCTTTTCCCAAACTACGACGTTACCAACTTTATCTGTTAGCGTTATATGTGTATTGTTAAAAGTGGATTTTATATGAGCAATTCCATGTGCTCCTATATTTTTCTTTTTCTTTTTCTTTATTTTTCTTTCTGCCAAAATATACTCTCTATTTTAGTATTAGCTTTTACCAAGGCCTATTGTGCGCTTTTTACCTTTTCGGGTTCTTGCGTTAGTTTTCGTCCTTTGACCATTGACTGGAAGACCCCTGCGATGCCGAAGGCCCTTGTATGACCCAGCATCCTTCAATCTTTTGATATTCATTGCGACTTGGGATCTTAACTCACCTTCAACCTTTAATCCTAAATCAGCTATAGCATTACGCAGTGATACAACTTGTTTTTCATTTAGATCTTGCATTCTTAAGTCAAAGTTAACATCTGCTTTTTCGCAGAGTATTTTCGCAGTAGTTAACCCCACGCCATGAAGATAGCTCAATGAGTAAATTACTTTTTTCTTGCGCGGTAAATCTACACCTACTATTCTAGCCATTCTAAACCTAACCTTGTCTCTGTTTATGTTTAGGGTTACCGCAAATCACTAAGACAACCCCTTTTCTTCTTATTATTTTGCAATTAGAGCAAATCTTTTTGACTGATGGTCTTACTTTCATAAAATTACTTTTGTCTGTATGTTATTCTACCGCGACTAAGATCGTACGGGGATATTTCAAGGGTTACGACGTCACCAGGAAGTATTTTAATAAAATGCATTCTCATTTTACCGCTGACGTGAGCAAGAACTTCATGATTTTTACCTCCTATTTCAACTTCCACTCTGAACATCGCACTTGGCAGTGTTTCTTTTATAATACCGTCAATTGTTATTGGTTGCTCTTTAGGCATTTGATCCCACACTAAGTATTTTTGGTCCATTCTCAGTAATTGCAACTGTATGCTCAAAGTGCGCAGAGGGGGCGCCATCTTTGGTAACAATTGTCCATCCATCCTTGGATGTTAAAACATCTTTAGCACCTGCATTTATCATTGGCTCTATGGCTATGCACATTCCTGCATGAAGCATGTAGCCTTTACTTGGGTTGCCAAAATTTGGTATTTGAGGATCTTCGTGAAGATCAGTTCCGATACCATGACCCACTAGTTCCCTGACCACAGAAAAGCCATTACTCTCGGCATGGGTTTGTACAGCATTTCCGATATCACCTACGTAATTACCGGGAACTGCTTGTTCAATGCCTTTTAGTAAGGATTGCTTGGTTACATCAAGTAATTTTTGTTTACTGGGGTTTAATTTGCCGACTGGGAATGAAATGGCGTGATCTCCATAGTAGCCATCTAGTTCCGCGCCACAATCAACACTTACGATCTCTCCCTCCTGCAATGTATCATTGCTGGGGACACCATGAACGACTGCACTATCAACAGATACACACAATGTTGAGGGAAATCCCATGTAGCCTTTAAATGCTGGACGAGCACCTCTTGATCTGATAAAGCTTTCTGCCAGCTTGTCCAGGTCAGATATTCGCACTCCCTCTACAATATGTGGCTTAAGCATGATTAACGTATCAGCAACAATTTGGCAACTTGCTGCAATTTTTTTTATTTCATTATTAGTTCTTCTATGAACCATTACATCCGTCTCCGTCCTCTAATTTTCCCTTTAGTGAGGAATCCATCATAATGCCTCATCATCAGGTGAGACTCAACCTGCTGCAGAGTATCAAGGGCCACACCAACAATAATCAATAAACTCGTGCCCCCAAAAAATGAGGCCAAATCATAATTGATATCCATAAACTCCATAAGGAGATAGGGGAATATTGCAACAAATGCTAGTGATATAGAACCAGGTAGGGTTACTTTTGTAAGAATATTATCAATGTATTCAGCTGTTTTTTTACCTGGACGGACTCCAGGTATAAACCCGCCTTGCTGCTTCATAGTTGATGACACTTGAACCGGATCGAAGGCTATTGCTGTATAAAAATAGGTGAAAAATATTATCATTAAGCCAAAAACTGCCCAATAAAATGGGTGGTCGAAGGAAAACCACCTCATGAGGCCAGCAGAAAAATCACTGTCTCCTAGAAAAGTAGCTACCGTACTTGGTATAAACATTATTGACTGGGCAAATATAATTGGCATCACACCAGCAGTGTTTACTCTCATAGGTATGTGCGTATTTTGCCCTCCATAAATTTTCCTACCAACAACTCGTTTAGCATACTGGACTGGTATTTTTCTGGTTCCCTGTGTTAATAGAACAACAAAACAGATGATTAAAAACATTATACCAACCAAAATAAATTCAGCAAGCAATCCTCTGGCCCCTGATTGAACCATAGTGATTTCATTGATGATAACATTTGGAAATGCCGATACTATACCGACCATGATGATAAGGGATATACCATTACCAATCCCTCTTTCAGTGATCCTCTCTCCAAGCCACATAAGGAAAAGTGTTCCAGTTACCATACTAACTATGCCAGTAAATGTAAACATTAGACCTGGATTATTCACTGCCTGTTGCCCATTTGAACTTAGGCTAGGTAAAAAAACTGCTACAACACCATATGATTGCATTGTGGATAGCATCACTGTTCCATAACGAGTGATTTGTGTAATTTTCTTTCTTCCAGCCTCTCCTTCTTTTTGCAGTCTCTGGAAATATGGCACAACAGAGCCCATTAGCTGTATAATTATTGAGGACGATATGTAAGGCATGATACCAAGCGAAAATAGTGAGGCTTTCTGGAAGGCTCCTCCTACAAATGTGTTGAATAAACCGAATAAGCCACTTTTTAAATTGTCGAATGCCATCGATAAAACTTCTCCATTTACACCAGGAATTGGAATATGAGCACCCATTCGGACTATGACTAACACACTCAGTGTGAAAATGATTCTACTACGTAACTCAGGAATAATAAATATACTTTTAATCTTATCAATCATTTTTCAATTGCGCTCCCACCTGCTTTTTCTATTTTTTCTTTTGCAGACTTGCTGAAAGCGGTAGCCGTTATATCTTTTTTAACATTGATATCACCATTTGCTAAAACTTTTACAGGTTTGAATGCAGATCGAATCAAGCCTTTTTCGAGTAATATTTTAGAATTGATAATGGTATGCTCTATGTCTGAAATATCAATGAGATTTACTATTTGAAATTCTTTTTTGAAGTTGCTTGTAAATCCACGTGTTGGAAGCCTCCGTGCAAGTGACATTTGCCCACCTTCAAACCAAGGTCTTCTTTTATAGCCTGATCTTTGGGCTGCGCCTTTATTACCTCGACCTGCTGATTTCCCAAGCCCTGAGCCGTGCCCCCTACCTCTTCTTTTTCGAGGCTTGGTAGAACCTTTGACTGGCTTGAGTAAATCTAACTTCATATTTTTTCAACCTTTACAAGGTAGGGTATAGCATTGATCATCCCGTTAATTGCAGGGTTGTTCGGCAATTCAACGCTCTGATGAATTTTTCTCAAGCCCAATGCTTTTAAAGTAGCCTTGGCTTTCAAATTATACCCAATGCCACTTTTAATCTGCGTAATCCGAAGTGTATTGTTTTTTACCATTAATTAAATACCTCTCCAATTGTTATGCCTCTTTTATTAGCAATGGCAACAGCATCTTTCAAGGAAACTAATGCATTCATAGTAGCATGAACTAGATTAATTGCATTTTTAGACCCTTGTCTTTTTGTCAATATATTGTTGATGCCTACCTGCTCCATAACTGCTCTTACGGGGGCACCTGATATAATCCCGGTTCCAGGAGAAGCGGGTTTTAGCAATATTTTACTTGCGCCATGCTTGCCAACGATTTTATGGGGTATAGTTCCATTAATAACAGCTATTTTGACTATTTTTCTTTTCGCTACCTCCTTCCCTTTTTGTATAGCGGAAAGGACTTCGTTTGCCTTACCTAGACCAACTCCCACGTGTGAGTTTCCGTCACCAACTACAACAAGAGCAGAGAACCGAAACCTTTTACCTCTGGAAGTAACTTTTGCGGTTCTATTGATTTTAACTACAACCTCTTCTTTTAAATCAAGCTCTGCTGGGTTTATGATTGCCAAAATTTTTATCTCCTATAATTTAAGACCATTTTCTCGCGCTGAATCGGCAAACGCCCTAACCCTTCCATGGTATGGATACCCATTACGATCAAATACCAGATAACCTATATTAGCTTTTTTGGCTTTGGAAGCAATTGATTTACCAACAAGCGAACTTATTTCAGTCTTATTATTAACATTTTTCAATTTTTTCTTAAAGTCTTTATCTCTGGACGAGGACGATACTAGAGTTAAACCTTTTGAATCATCAATTATTTGAGCTTCAAAATGTCTCAGACTACGGTAAACTACTAACCTGAACCGATTGGCATGAAACCTAGAGGTTTTTTTACACCTATTTCGCCTTCTCTGTTTATTCCGTTGTATAGACTTAAAACTTGCCATATGACTATTTAGCTCCTACCGTTTTTCCTTGCTTCGTGCGTACATGCTCAGATTTGTATCTCACACCTTTCCCCTTGTAAGGCTCAGGAGGACGGAATGACCGAATTTTGGCTGCTACAGAACCGAGTAGTTGCTTATCAGCCCCTTCCAACTTAATTTCAGTTCTGTTTGCACTTGCTTTTATCCCCTCGGGCAAATCAAAATAAATGTCATGGGAGAAGCCCAACTGTAAAAGGAGTCGCTTACCTTGAACTTGGGCTTGATAACCTACGCCTCGTATCTCTAGTTCTATTGCAAATCCCTCTGAGACACCAATTATCATATTGTTTAAAATCTGTCTAACTGTGCCATGAATAGACCTATGTAGAGCATCCTCTTTAGCTCTAGAAACTGTAAGTGTTGTATCAGAAATATTAATTTTGATTCCAGAGGGTAAATTAAACTCTAAAGTATCGTTACCCCCACTAATCTTAACTAGGGACTCCTCAATATCTATTGAAACACCATTTGGAATAGCTACGGGACTATTGCCTATTCTTGACATATCTAATAAACCTCGCAAATGAGCTCGCCACCAACGCCAAATTCACTTGCCTTTTTGTTTGATAGAACACCTTTTGAAGTTGATAGTATTGAAATACCTAAACCATCTAAAACGCGAGGTGCTTGTCCAGTACCAACATAAACCCTAAGACCTGGTTTACTAATACGTTCTATTTTTTCAATTACGGGATTGCCATTGTAATCATACTTTAGAAATATTCTGATATTTTCTTTGCTAGTACTTTCAGAAATGAAAAAGAAATCTTCAATGTACCTCTCCTCTTTCAGGACATACGCTATACGTTTTTTCATAGCACTGCTTGGAACGTCAATCCACCTCTTCCTAGCTTGAAGTCCATTTCTAATGCGAGTTAAAAAATCTGCAATTGGATCTGACATTGACATATTTAACTCCTTACCAACTGGCTTTTGTTATTCCGGGAATTTCACCCTTCAAAGCCATTTCTCTAAACGCTATTCTTGACAAATTAAATTTTCTTATTACTGCTCTTGGTCTACCAGTTTTGAAACATCTGGTTCTGATTCGAACGCGACTAGATGTTTTTGGCAGCTTGTCTAATCGTGCTACTGCCACTTTTTTTTCTGCGGGCTTGGATTTTGGATCCTTGATGATACCTTTTAACTCTGCTCTAATAGCAGCATATTTTTGCACTTTTTTAATAAGCTTTTGCTCTCGAACTATTTTTGATTTTTTTGCCATCAGGCTACCTCTTGGATATTGTCTTTTACAGTCCTTGCTCTAAGTGGAAAGCCAAATAACTTCAATAAGTTGTAAGCTTCATCATCAGTTTTGGCCGTGGTAGATATGGTAATATCCATTCCACGAATTGACTGAATTCTGTCATAGTCAATTTCAGTGAAAATGATCTGTTCTCTAATTCCAAAATTATAGTTTCCCATTCCATCAAAAGATTTGTGCGATAAACCTCTGAAATCTCTTGTTCTTGGAAGCGCAACTGCAGTTAACCTTTCTAAAAATTCATACATACGGCTGGACCTTAATGTTACTTTACATCCGACTGGCCAGCCTTTACGTATTTTGAAGTTTGAAATATCTTTTTTTGCAAGCGTAATTATGGGCTTCTGGCCGGTGATTAGCCTTAATTCATCAATAGCACTTTCTAGGTCTTTTGCATTATTTTTAGCATTACCAATACCCATGTTGATGGATATACTTCTAAGCTTTGGTATTTCCATCACGTTCGAATAGTTGTACATTTCTGTTAGCATCGACTTAATTTCACGATTATACATTGTAATATATGATGGAGTGTATACCATGTCGGATTTTTTATCTGAGCTTGGTTTGCCCTTTGATTGGGGTTTTCTTGCCATGATTAACTGTCAATTTCCTCGTTAGTTTTCTTCGAGACTCTTATCTTACCACCATCAGATAAGATTTTGTATCCGATTCTCGTAGGCTTCCCTCCTTGAAGAACCATTACATTCGAAACGTGGATGGGCGCCTCCCTTTCGATGAAGCCACCTGATGGATTTTCCTGTGTTGGTCTAGCAGCACGCTTTTTTAAGTTAATCCCTTCGATGAGAACGGTCCTTTTTTTAGGGTAAACATTTAGAACTTTTCCTTCACCACCTTTGTGATTACCGCTAATGATTCGGACAATCATACTTTTCTTGATATGCATATTACAAAACCTCCGGCGCCATTGATACTATCCTCATATATCCAGAATCACGTAATTCTCTTGCAACCGGGCCAAAAATACGAGTACCTCTTGGCTCGCCTGTACTATTTAATAAAACAGCAGCATTTTCATCAAATCGTATCCGGCTGCCGTCTATACGGTTAACCTCTTTTCTAGTCCTAACAATAACAGCGCGGTGAACCTCTCCTTTTTTAACCATACCACCTGGCAATGCTTTTTTAACAGTTATGACCACTTGATCTCCAATACTTGCATATTTCCTTTTTGATCCACCCAAAACCTTAAAGCACAAGACTTCTTTTGCACCTGTATTATCTGCAACTTTTAACCTAGTCTCTTGCTGAATCATTTAGTTCGCCCTAACGGTTGATGCTTTAGATAAAATAGCACTTACTCGCCATCTTTTAAGTTTACTCACAGGACGTGTCGAGGATATCACAACCAAGTCACCAATATCTGGCGAAATTGAGCCTACATGAGCAAGATAGCTTTTGTAACGCTTAATCCTTTTCCCGTAAATAGGGTGAGGGATTTCTCTCACAACACTAACCTTTACAGTCTTATTCATTTTGGCACCAATTACTTTTCCTGTAAGATTTTGTCTTTTTCTAATTTTAGTCAATGCTTTAGTTACCTTTTTTCTGTCTAATTCCTAAATCGAACTCTTTTAAAACTGTTTTAATCTGAGCAATTTCTCTTCTCATTTTAGAAATTGATGATGCATCTTCAAGCTGCTGCAAGGCTTTCTGAAACTTCAGATTTTGAATTGCATCAAGAGAATCTTTAAGCTTTGCTCTGAGATCTGATTCATTCAACTCTTTTAATTGATAGACCTTCATCAGAAAGCACGCCTCTCTACAATCTTAGTTTTAATGGGTAATTTGTGACCAGCATCTCTAAAGGCTTGCTCTGCCTCTTCGCGGGTTACACCGTCTACTTCAAATAAAATCCTGCCAGGTTTAATAACTGACACCCAGTGATCCAGAGCACCTTTGCCCTTACCCATTCTTGTTTCTGCAGGACGAGCAGTTACGGGTTTATCAGGAAATATTCTAATCCACATCTTACCTATTTTCCTAACAACTCTNGAAATTACAATTCTTGATGCTTCAATTTGCCTTGCTGTTATCCACCCGGGCTCTACAGCTTTTAGACCATAAGTACCAAATGCAACATAATTACCTCTGAGAGCCATACCACGTCTGTTACCACGATGGACTCTACGGAACTTTACTTTCTTTGGCTCTAACATTAAAAAGCTACCCTATTTAAACCCGAACTGACCATTACATATCCAGACCTTGATACCAATCACTCCATATTGGGTGTTTGCCTCCGTCAAAGCATAATCAATGTCGGCTCTTAAAGTATGCAGAGGAACACTGCCATCAGAAAACTTTTCACTACGAGCAATTTCTACACCTCCCAACCTCCCGGCTACATTTATACGAATTCCTTCAGCACCCATTCGCATCGTAGACTGTATAGTCTTATTAACAACTCTACGATAAGATATTTTCTTTTTTAATTGGTGAGCAATGTTAGCACCGACTAGTGATGCATCAAGTTCCGGTCTCTTGACCTCAGAGATATTGACTTGCGCATCTTTATTTCCTGTCAATTGCTTCAGTTCTTTTTTTAATCTATTAACTTCTTCTCCACCCCTGCCTATCACAATACCAGGTCGAGCAGTAGATATAGTCACAATGACTTTCTTTGAGGAACGAGCAATTTCAATTTTTGATATCCCTGCATTTGGCAGTCGATGGGAAATATATTTTCTGATTCTAACGTCTTCTTCTAAATCTTTGGAAAAGTTGTTTTTTGGAGCAAACCAGTTACTGCTCCACTTCTTATTAACGCTTAGCCTGTAACCTACCGGATGTGTTTTTTGCCCCAAATTAACCTCGATTTTTATCGTTTGTGACTATAATAGTCAAATGACTGGTTGGCCTACGCAACCTTGATGCTCTACCCATAGAGGCAGCACGAAACCTTTTCATTACCGGACCACCGTTTACAGAAACTTCTTTTATAAATAGATCTTGGGATGACGATTTTTCATTGTCACTTTTCTGCATAAAGTTAGATGTCGCAGAAATGAGGGTTTTTTCAATTATTTTTGCTGATTTTTCTGCGGAAAAATGAAGATAATTAAGAGCTTCATCTACTTTTAATCCCTTAACACGACCGGTGGTCTTCCTCATTTTGCGAGGAGACTGGTGTATATATCTTGTTGTTGCCCTTGATTCCACTATGTTATTTCCTATCGCCTGAATGCATTCTAAATATTCTAGTAGGCGAGAATTCTCCTAATTTGTGGCCAACCATATTCTCGTTTATAAAAACAGGTATGAACTTATTGCCGTTATGGACAGCTATGGTATGCCCCACAAGCTCAGGAGTGATCATTGACCTTCTTGACCAAGTTTTTAACACTTTCTTACTCCCTGAATCGTTTAAATCAGAGACTTTCTTAATAAGCTTTTCATCAACAAAGGGACCTTTTTTTAAAGACCTCGACATTAAGCACTCCTCCTTTTGATAATCATCTCGTTAGATTTTTTATTCTTTTTACGTGTTTTGTATCCTTTCGTTGGCTTACCCCATGGAGTAGTAGGATGCCTTCCGCCGGAGGATTTACCTTCACCGCCGCCCATTGGGTGGTCGACTGGATTCATTGCAACACCCCTGACTTTTGGCCTTCTTCCAAGCCACCGTGTACGACCAGCTTTGCCAGAAATAATTTGCTCATGCACTTTATTGCCTACCTGACCAATCGTGGCGAGGCATCTATCATCTACCATGCGGATTTCACCAGATGGCAGTTTTAATGTACATTTTCCAGTGCTATGCGCCATTACCTGCGCAGAGGACCCCGCTGAACGAACCATTTGTCCTCCTTTTCTAGGTAGTATTTCGATATTATGAACAGATAAACCAGCCGGAATGTTTTTAAGAGGAAGACAATTACCGACTTTAAGGGGAGATTTTTCTCCAGAAACAATTTCATCATCTACTTTGATACCCACTGGGCTAAGGATATACCTCTTTTCGCCATCAGCGTACTGAACTAAGGATATATTAGCAGAGCGATTAGGATCGTATTCGATAGTCATTACTTTTCCAAACACATCAAATTTATCACGCTTAAAATCAATCAGCCTGTATCTACGCTTGTGCCCACCGCCTCTTCTTCTGATTGTGATCCGTCCTTTATTATTGCGACCACCGCTTTTTTTCAGAGCACGGGTAAGTTTTTTATAGGGAGCGTTAGTGGTTAGCTCTGAAAAATCAGAGCGAGTGGCAAACCTAGAACCTGGAGTAACTGATTTTAAATGCCTAATTCCCATTAGCTATTCTCGCCCCTCAACAAATCTATATTAGAGCTGCTATCCAATGTGACTATTGCTTTTTTAAAATTAGACTTCTTGCCATTCGTTCTTATAGTTCTACCACCACTCTTCACAGTCATTTGCTTATGCTTCCCAAGTTGATTTATAATTGCAACTTTTATTACACTGACATCAAATTTTTTTTGGATTGCTTTTTTTATTTCAATCTTATTTGCTTTAGAAGAAACTATAAATGCATATTTATTATGCCTCTCTTCCAAGATAGCCATTTTTTCAGTTAGAACAGGTCTGATTATAATTTCTTGATACATTTTTACCCGCTTAGCATACCTGTTAATATGGACATAGCATCTTTATCAATGATCAATACTTCACAATCAATTAGTATATATGTACTCGCAAAATTTGCAGAAACTATTTTAAGATTTGATAAGTTGCGAGCGGCCAGCTCTAAATTTTTATTATAAGAGGCAATGAGCAATGTAATTTTTTTATTTTCAATTTTTAACTTACTTAAAGTACCAAGCAATTCGTTGGTTTTGTGAGAACCTAACACAATTTCATCAACTACCCAAAGATTTCCTTCCGCGGCTTTATTTGAGAGAACCGAACTTCTTGCCAATCGACTCAATTTCTTTGACAACTTCTTTCTATATTTGTGAGGCTCGGGCCCGAAAACAGTTCCGCCTCCTCTCCAAAGAGGCGAACGAATAGTCCCTGCACGGGCAACACCGCGACCTTTTTGTTTCCACGGCTTTTTACCTCCTCCATTAACATTTGCTCTATTTTTAGATGAATGAGTTCCTTGCCTCATATTGGCCATCTCCGATAAAACCGCTTGCCTGACAGCGGAAATATTTGGGTCAATACCGAAAACTGAAGACTCTGCTTCAAAGCTGCTTACTTTTTTACCACTTAAATTAATTACATCAAGTTTCATCTTAATTTACTTCGTTATTACTAATAATCCGTCTTTTGCACCGGGTACAGATCCCTTTATAAGAATTTGGTTATTACCCTTTGAGACTTTAACAACCTCAAGATTATCAATAGTTACTTTTTTATTGCCGTGACGGCCAGCCATCCTCATTCCTGGAAATACCCTTGAGGGGTCTGAAGCTTGACCAATGGAGCCAGGCGCCCTCTCAGTATGCCCGGTCCCATGAGTTTTTTTTTGTCTAGCAAAATTATGTCTTTTAATTACTCCAGTAAAACCTTTTCCTTTTGATTTACCAGAAACTCTTACAATATCTCCTTGATTAAAAATTCCAACGTGAAACGATTGACCAACCTTGTAATCAAACCCTGGAACTTTTTCAAACTCGAGTAGTACTTTTTTTGGCCGAACTCCAGACCTATCGAAATGACCTTGCATAGGCTTTGACGTATGTTTTGGCTTTCTACTTAAATAACCAACTTGTATGGCCTCGTACCCATCTTTTTCTAGGTTTTTAACCTGCGTGATAACGCACGGCCCAGCCTGTACGACCGTAACAGGGACCGCAGTCCCATCTTCATTAAATATTCGCGTCATACCAATTTTTTTTCCGATTAAACCACGCATAAATTAAACCTTAATTTCTACGTCTACACCAGCAGGAAGATCTAATTTCATCAAAGACTCCACTGTTTTTGGAGTAGAGTTTAAAATATCAACCAATCTCTTATGGATTTTTGTCTGAAACTGCTCGCGAGATTTTTTATTCACGTGTGGCGACCTTAGTATCGTATATATTGACCTGTGTGTAGGTAAAGGTATAGGACCAGATATTATCGCTCCTGTTGATTTTGCAGTCTTTACAATTTTCTCTGTTGACTTATCCAGTAAGATATGATCATATGCTCTCAGGCTGATTCTTATGGTTTGATTTGCCATTAATCTACTTCTCTATTCTACAATGTCTGTTACTACACCTGCGCCCACCGTATGACCGCCCTCTCGAATTGCAAATCTTAACTCTTTATCCATTGCAATTGGCGTAATTAACTCTACTTCAAATTCCACATTATCACCGGGCATCACCATTTCCGTACCTCCAGGCAATGTAACAACCCCCGTCACATCTGTCGTGCGAAAATAAAATTGAGGCCTGTATCCATTAAAAAATGGCGTATGACGACCACCTTCTTCTTTTTTCAGCACATAAACACTAGCCTTAAATTTTGTATGAGGTGTTATTGAGCCCGGAGCAGCAAGAACCATACCTCTGCTCAGATCTTCTTTATCTACCCCTCGTAATAGCAACCCTGCGTTGTCACCCGCTTGCCCTTCATCCAAAAGCTTCCTAAACATCTCCACCCCTGTCACCGTTGTTTTTGTATCTGCCCCCATACCCAGGACCGAAATCTCATCACCAACTTTGATAATTCCACGTTCTATACGACCTGTACCAACTGTACCGCGCCCAGTGATCGAAAATACATCTTCTACAGGCATCAAAAAAGGTTTATCCACATCACGCTCAGGTTCTGGAATGAAATTATCGCAAGCATCCATTAATTCAACAATACAACTATTAGCAGACTCATCATTAGGCGTATTCAATGCATTTAACGCAGAGCCTTTCACTATAGGAGTATCATCACCTGGAAACTCATATTCATTAAGAAGATCGCGGAGCTCCATTTCAACCAACTCCAGTAGCTCCTCGTCATCGACCTGATCCACCTTATTCATGAATACAACAATAGAAGGGACGTTAACCTGCTTTGCTAGCAAAACATGCTCTCTAGTTTGCGGCATTGGACCGTCAGCTGCGGAAACAACTAGAACAGCTCCATCCATCTGAGCCGCACCAGTTATCATGTTCTTTATGTAGTCTGCGTGGCCTGGACAGTCTACATGAGCGTAATGACGATTTTCTGTTTCATACTCAACGTGAGCAGTTTGTATAGTGATGCCACGTTCTCGCTCTTCCGGGGCATTATCTATGTTATCAAATGCCATGACCTCGGCTAAACCGCGTGCAGCCTGAACCGTGGTGATTGCCGCGGTCAATGTTGTCTTACCATGATCAACATGGCCAATAGTACCTATGTTGACATGCGGCTTATTTCTTTCGAATTTTTCTTTAGCCATTTCTGTACTCCACTAATTACGAAACTTTGCCATGAACTTTTTCTAATATCTCACTCTCAATGCTTGCAGGGACTTTTTGATAATTTGAGAATTCCATATGGAATACAGCCCTGCCCTGTGTAATAGAACGCAGGTCAGTGACATAGCCAAACATACTACTTAATGGCACTTGGGCTGAGACAACTTGGGCATCTTTGCGCTGATCCATACCCCCGATTTTTCCCCTTCTAGAGTTTAAATCTCCCATAACATCACCTAGGTACTCATCAGGGACAATGACTTCAACACTCATTATAGGCTCCATTAATTTGGGAGTCGCTTTTTTACACCCCTCTTGTATAGCCATGGAGCCTGCTATTTTAAAAGCCATTTCAGAAGAATCAACATCATGGTAGCTACCAAAAATAAGTTCAACCCTAACATCTTCAATAGGGTAACCTGCGATTATACCATTTTTTAATGCTTCCTGCATACCCTTGTCCACTGAGGGTATATATTCTTTGGGGATAACACCACCTACGATTTTATTTTCGAAATGGTAGCCTTTACCAGAATCATTGGGCTCAACATTTATGACAACGTGCCCATACTGACCTCTACCACCAGACTGCCTTGCAAACTTAACATCCACACCCTCAACCCTCTTGGTTATAGCTTCACGGTATGCCACCATTGGCTTGCCAATATTTGCCTGGACCTTAAACTCCCTTAGCAATCTATCAATTAGAATCTCTAAATGCAACTCACCCATCCCCGAGATAATTGTTTGTCCAGTTTCTTCGTCTGTTTTTACCTTAAATGTAGGGTCCTCCTCACCCAATTTTTGCAATCCAATTGAAAGCGAATCTTGGTCCCCTTTACTCACTGGCTCAACAGATACTGCAACAACAGGCTCAGGGAAATCCATTGACTCCAAGATAATTTGACTTTTTTCGTCACACAACGTGTGTCCAGTTTTGACATTCTTCAAACCTACAGCAGCTACAATTTCTCCTGTAGATACAGAGTCTCTTTCTTCTCTTTTATTCGAATGCATTAAAAGTATACGACTGATCCTTTCCCTTTTGCCAGAAGATGGATTAAAAACGTACGAACCTGCGTTCAACCTTCCTGAATAAACCCTCATATACGTTAACTTGCCAACATATGGATCGGTCATTATCTTAAAAGCCAGAGCGCTGAATGGCTCATCGTCGCTTGGCTCTCTAACTATTTGTCTGTCAGAATCTTTTGCGTCGACACCACTAATTGAACTAACATCTTTAGGTGATGGCAAAAGATCTACTATAGCGTCTAAAAGTCTCTGAACACCTTTATTTTTGAACGCGGAACCACATAGAGTAGGAACAAATGTGTTGTCAAGACAGCCTTTTCTAACTGCGTTTTTAATGTCTTCTGCCGATATTTCTTCATCATTTAGGTATTTCTCCATAAGATGCTCATCATAAGTAGCTGTTTCCTCAATGAGGTGATGTCTCCATTTTTCGGCTTCGGATTTCATATCGTCAGGTATTTCGCCATATTCAAATCTAGAGCCCATTGTGCTCTCATTATACAATATAGATTTCATCTCGATTAAGTCGATTATTCCCGTGAACATTTCACCGCTTCCTATTGGAATTACCAAAGGTAAAGGGTTGGTGCCAAGGCGTTTTTTGATCATTTCTACAACATTGAAAAAATCTCCTCCCACACGGTCCATTTTATTTACAAATGCTAAACGAGGAACATTATACTTATCAGCCTGCCTCCAAACGGTTTCACTCTGAGGTTCAACTCCACCGACGGCACAAAAAACACCTACTGCACCATCTAGAACCCTCAGAGACCTCTCAACTTCAACAGTAAAATCTACATGTCCAGGCGTGTCAATTATGTTAATACGATGATCTGACCACATACAGGTTGTCGCAGCAGAAGTTATTGTTATCCCTCTTTCCTGCTCTTGCTCCATCCAGTCCATAGTTGCAGCGCCATCATGTACTTCGCCTATTCTGTGTGTTCTACCGGTGTAGTACAAAACCCGCTCAGTTAGAGTTGTCTTACCGGCGTCTATGTGCGCCATTATACCAATATTTCTAACACTATTTAAATTTATTTGCTTCAAGCCCGACCCTCTGTAAATATTCTTTTAGCGAAAATGTGCAAACGCCTTATTTGCTTCAGCCATTCTATGAGTATCATCTTTTTTCTTGATAGCACCACCATCACCATTTGCAGCTGAAATAAGCTCGGATGCTAAATTATCAGCCATTGGTCTTCCGGATTTTGATTGGGCGGCACTAATTATCCACTGGGACGCGAGGTAAAATCTTCTATTGCGAGGAACTTCAATGGGAACTTGATAGGTTGCTCCACCTATTCTTCTAGATTTAACCTCGACAGAAGGTGCTGCATTTTCTACTGCTTTTTGGAATATCGCAAGGCCCTCAGTTTTTGTACGGCTTTTGATTTGCTGCATTGC
>FUFK010043004.1_pt1 | contig 42655 bp, 42 predicted proteins | sample 1021851 | NCBI WGS metagenome assembly FUFK01 (sample SAMEA51879418, study PRJEB19060) | metagenome
GTGTTCAACCTATCTTGCTAAATCCTCGTTTATATGCTATGGGTATTGGTAATAATAGTAATTTACGCGAAGATCTAAATCGTTCTATTTTGAAAGTAATACAGACTTCTCAATGGCAACGTGAGTTGGACAGATTTATTCCGGATAAGAGATAGTTATATAATGAAGTCACTTATTTTGGAATGAATTATTCAGAATATTGGAACTGAGAATTCTTTTCAATTAGGGTATAGAACCAATGGGAGTTTGTTATCTGTACAACTCACCTTGTTGATGGGTCATTAAAAATCCACTTAATTCTGTTTAGAATTCAAAAACACATGAAATTCTGTACGTGAGAAATGGATACAAAAAACCCTCAAAATCTTCAGATTAAGAGGGTCTTTAGTACTCGGGACGGGATTCGAATCCTATCAATTGAAATAGATTGAATTAAATTGCTTTAATTCTTATTCACTCTTTATTTACGAGGGGTTTAAAAGCACATTCTTCCATTTTCAATCTAATACCATCTTATTCAACTAAACTAAATTTTCAAATTGTGGGGATTATGTGGGGATATTTAATAAGTTTGTTCCTACAAAATATCAAAATGGCAACAATCAATTTTTTTCTAAAATACAAAAAGGATCCTACTGCGGTGTATGTGCGATTCAAACATGGTCGGAAATTCGACATTACAAAAAGTACACATAAGCTAATTTCTCCGAAAGATTGGAGCGCAACAAAAAAAGCACCACATCCGCGTGATGAAAATTTGAGAAAACTAGGCATCAGTTTGAAAAACCTGGAAAAAAAGATTGAAACATCTTTTAATCAAACAGACATCTCAAATATTGATGCAGAATGGCTAGAAACAGAAATCAAAAAGCATAATAAAGACTATTCCTTTAAGTCTGACGAAGGGAATAAAACTGTTAATGATAGTATAGTTGAAAATATTCAGCATTTAATTGATACGGCAGCGGTAAGACCCAATAGTAAAGGTAGCCTAGGACTATCTACCAGTAGAGTAAATAGCTATAAAAATCTACTTAGAATAATTAAAGAATACCAAGGTAAAAAAAGACTTAAGGTTAGAGATGTAGATATACAGTTCGGTCGAAAATTTCTGTCCTGGATGCTGAACATAAAGAAATATGCCGAAAGCTACGCTTTAAAGAAAATTGATGATCTTAAAACAGTTTGTAGAGAAGCCCAAGTAAATGGAATTGAAGTCAGCCAACAATTACCGAAAGTCAAAGGTGGAAAATCAAAAAACAAATATATTATTTACTTAACTCCAGAAGAAATAAAGAAGATTGAAGAAACAGAGTTTGAGCAAGCATATTTGCAAAATGCAAAAAAGTGGCTACTATTTGGATGTCATATTGGGCAAAGAGTTAGTGATCTTTTAGAAATATCCGAAGAGAACTTCGTTACGAGAAATGGACTGGAAGTAATAGAACTGAAACAAAAGAAGACAGGCTCACTAGTTACAATTCCAATACTCCCTAAAACCAAAGAAATAATAGATGGGGGTTTACCCTCCAAAATCAGTTCACAGAACTTCAACAAATACATTAAGCTTGTTTGTAAAGAAGCTGAGATAAATCAATATGTTCAAGGGAGTTTAATTCCAAAAGAGGAAGGAAAGAAAACAAGCAATACAGAAAAACGAAAAGTAGAAGGAGAATATCAAAAATGGAAATTAATAACTTCTCATATCTGTAGAAGAAGTTTTGCAACGAATAATTATGGTGTAATACCCACTCCCCTTTTAATGAAAATTACCGCTCATTCTACTGAAAGAATGTTTTTAAATTATATTGGCAAAAACTCATTCGACTACGCCGAAATGATGACTAAGCTCTACGAAACTCAAGCAAAATAAATGGAAATAAAATCAGATTTAGACCTTTTCAATAAAGCATATACGGGTGAAATTCTAATTGGGGAAGTTCAAAATTACATAGAAAATAAATATGCTTCAGATGCTTTTCAAATTCAGATGCTCGAAGTGGAATTGACTGCATTTAAACTAAAGGAAATTTTGCAATTTATAAAGACTGAATTACAAAATGATCCGGAGTATATTACAATGGAGCTCAATTATGAGCATTACAATAAACCCTTTCCATTGGTAGGATATCTCCTAGAAAATCCAAAAATTGATTTATCTGATCTAGATATCCTTCAAAAACACCGAAATAATCTAAAAATCGAGTTGGAAAAATTTCTTGAAATTTTTGCTCCTACAAAATTTATTGGCTTAAAGCGGATCGAATCTGTTATAGATGGAATCTTATATTCCCATAAAACTGGCGATAATATTGGACATTCTTCTCCTCAACTTAAATGGAAAGGTAACCAAGTAGAATTCTTTGAGGTTTTTAAAGGATTAAAAGAATCAGGACTTTTAAAAATTGATGGAAGTGAAGATACTCTATTCAAGTACCTATCAGAAACCTTCAACTACCCTGATTTTAGTCTAAGGGGTGCCCGCCAAAATTCTAAGAAGCGTTTGGAGAGGATAAATGTTTATGATTTTGTTGGAAATACATTTGAAAGATGGCGAAATAGTTAAAACTTAGGTATACTCCTATTGAGGTATACCAATGAAATAAATAGGATTCTGTTGTTTTGTTTTGAATTTAAAAAATCATTAATCATGCAAAACGAACAGTATCATCAGCTTTTCCAAAGTATTGAGGAATTAAAAAAAGAAATTTCTCAACTCAAAAATGGTAATCATTCTTCTTCTAGTGAAGAACTCATGAGTAGACAAGAAGTTGCTAATTATCTAAAGATTGATTTATCAACTCTTCATCACTGGACTAAAAAAGGAAAATTACCTCGTTATGGTCTTGGTAAACGTATTTATTATAAACGGAAGGACGTCAAATCTGCCTTGGTTGAACTAGAACCTCTTAATCGCTAACCTGAACTATAGTTTGGTGATTAGGTATATCCAAGGATTAGATAAATCTAATTCTCATTAAAAACTTAATCACCAAATGTATGTTCATAAAACAAACTGTTTTATGGAAAATAAAAACTCATCTATATTAAAGGACCAAGCACTCAAACTGCTAGAAGAAATTATTTATTATCTCCCAAAGAGAGAGAGAGAGCTAATTGAAGAGGCATATGCCTTCCGGCGAATCCCTAAAGAATACCTTCTTAGCTCTATACTCTTTGCTTACTCAAATGCTTGCGGTTTAGCTTTTTCAATAAAATCATTAGGCCATATAAATTACGCGAATCTATACTTCGCACTAATTGGAAGCAGAGGAGATATGAAATCACCTTCCATGGATCTAGCAACAGCAGCACTTAATGAATACGATAATAAAATGTATTCGAAATATCTGGAAGAACTAGAATGCAATACCAATGAAAATGAACCGAAGAGAACTCAATTATTTCTTCAAGATGCAACTATTGAAGCAGCGTGTCTAAGGCACAAAGAAAACCCTTACTCATGTGGTATCTTGATGGATGAAATATATTCATTAATTGAAAAAATGGGGAACCCCAATAGTCGTGATGGTTCAGATTGGAGAAAATATTTTCTCCAAGGCAACACTAATAAGCATATTGACATAACGCGAAAAACTACCCTAAGCTTTCGAATAAAGAGGTCCTATCCAACTCTTTTAGGTTCAATACAAACAGAGTTTATTCCTAAAATATTCGCAGGAGGAAACCTGGAAAGTGGATTTGTTGATAGATTGTTATTTAGTATTAAACTGACTGAAAATAATAAATTATCGAAGAAATCAATTTCCGAGCATGTCCAAACTGAGTATAATGAAAATGTGCTACGAGTGCTCGAATTAAGAAAACAAATTGAGACTAATTCTGACGAAGAAACACTCCTAATTAAGTGTTCGGAAAAAGCCGAAGATCGGATGCATGAATATAAGCAAGGCCTGATAAATTTGCAGAATACAGTTAATAATACCGAATCTGCATATATATCTAAGATGCAAATCAACATTCATAAAATAGTTCTTTTGCTTCATATTATTAAATCATCAGAGCATCATGAATATAATGAACCCATATCTGTTACAACGGTTGAACATGCCATAGCTATTGTTGATTTTTATTTTTTAAATTTCAAGTTAGTTTTAAAAGAAAAAGGAAAGAAAAATAATGCTATTGATAAGAATGAAATAATTAGAATGGGATTGAAAAACGAGGCTGATCAAGTGCATATAGCAAAAGTCATAGGAATGGACAAATCAACTGTCTCGAGAAGGATAAAACAATACAATCTGCAACCTGCAACTGTCAAGAATGAAATAATAACCTCGCAACAATCTGATTTTAATACATTTAACCCTTTAAAATGAAGCTATTGCAAGTTGCACGTTGTAAATAGAAATAGTTAGTATTTATTCGCTTAAATTTCTATAAAAGTTTCTAATGCAACGGTGTTATTAGGAGCCGTTGCATTTCCTTTTAACCATCTAAATGTTCTTTTTTTCGTATATCGGCAATAATAAAATGAAGTTTCAACGGTTCAACGGCTTTTGCAACGGTATTCTGCAACGGTTCTACAACGGGCCGTTGCAATGACCGTTGCAACGGTTAATTATAGAAAGAAACCTAAAATATAGCTTGATTCAATGGTATAATATCATTTCTACTAAAATTTAATATGAACTATGGAACTAATTGTACTTACCAAAAACCAACTTGATTCAATTATTCGATCATCTATTAACACAGCCTTAGATGAATATATTGAGAAACAGATTCAAGAAAAAAGTCAACCGGATTTTTGTACAATTAAGGAGGCTGCCGAGAAATTAAAAGTAACAGAAACCACTATTCGCAACTATATAAAAAAGGGCTTGATTCCAGCTGATAAAATCGGTGGAAGAATTAGAATTAAACGTTTGATCATGGATGATGCGCTAAAAGAGGTAAAAAGTTTAAAATATAGAAGAAGTCAATAAAATTGTCGCCTAAAGCAATAAACAATAGGCGACAATTTTTCTACATCTTCCCGGTATAACAAGTATAACAAATCGGCTTTACCAAGGTAGAGTCATTTCCATAACCACAAACATGGCAGTTATTTTCCTCGTAATGTGGATTCTCAAACTGGGCCCATGTTTGAAAACATGAATTACAGTAAGGTCTATCAATATTAACAGGGATATTTTCTGCACATCGAATACAAAATCCCTGATTATAATTTCTATTATTATTCCTTTTCGAGTAATTATTAGAATATTCTTTCTTTTGTTTCTCTTTGAAAATGTCAGTTTTCTTCCTTCCAATTTTCTGTATTAAGGAAGCATTCAGAATTGACATGGTTTCCCTGTAAGCTTCTTCATAAAGATCTGCATCCTGTGTCTTCGTAATGAAAACACCCATTTCACGATTATTTTTTTCAGAATATTCATACATATTCATAGAAGTAATAACCATCTCAGACTCATTAAAATAACACTTCGCATGAAGGTTCTCGGAAAAGTAAAGTTTTAATTTGTTTAGCTCCGCTAGTAGATCTGTTTCTTTTTGATTCAATTCATTCTTTCCGAAAATGATTGTGATATCCACCTTATGGTTTTCTGCATCCTTTAAACGTTCATAGAAATTTCTTGAAAATTGAAGGTAAGGGGAAACTAAAACTACCGATTTCTTCGCATTCCTGATGATATCTTCTATTCTGTATGAAACGCCACTTGTAGTTAAAAATTTTGCCATTGATAATCGTAAATTTTTTAATTATGGATATTATTTATCCAATTAATTAGTTGTTGAGCAATTTCAAATTGCCATTGATTAATATTTTGATTTGATTTTATTGAAATGACTGCACACTCCTTCTGACCTATTTCATTTACCGACTTTTCATAATAAAAGCCAGCCTTAGTTCTTGTTGTTGAACTTGGGTATATCAAAGCTACTTTACGAGCATTATAATATTCGTTATAGACATATAGTTGTCTTAAATCATCTGGGTTTGGATTTGAACTTCCTAAATTTTTCCATTTCGTATCTAAAACAACACAATTTTCTCCCCCCTTATTAATAACTATATCGGGACGCATCTGAGATCTACTTCCAAAATTCGGTTTCCAAAAATTCTTAGTGTTCTGAGATTGGAGTGTATATTTCTTTTCTAGGTGTTTCTGCAAACTCTTAAATACAAATTTTTCCCATAGCAGATTCATATCGAACATTAGAGCTAAAACATTATTCTGACCTCTTCGAACATCTGGGTGATAATTAAGTAAAATTAATTTTGAGATTCCTAATGCATGCTCATAAACCTGAGTTTTTCGATTAAGTGAAAAATTAAATAGTTCATTTGAAACAGAAATATTATCAACTTCAGGAAAATTTAATTCCAGAGCCCCTAAACGACTTAAAAGATGTGGATTGTTATTTATTCTCCTTAGAACACAAATAGTCTTAAATAATATCTTGTGAATTTTGTGGTTTTGATCGTAAACCGTTTCTCTTAGGTAAAATCTTTCTTGGTGAACAACATTTTGCTGAATATGCTTAGTGAACAGAATAGGACCTTTTAAAGCAGTGCTATTCGTTTCAATTCGCCTATATTTTTTAATTAAACCTCTATGAATCAAATATTCCACCTCTGCAACGAACAACTCAAAATATAGATCTAGAATACTATTGCTCCGTAATTGAAGGGAAGAGGATGAAGGCGCATGAACTTTTATTAAGCCTACACTGTTGAGCATTTGAATTAAAACCTCATGCCAGGTATTCAGATTGGAATCCTTATCTGGTTTTGGTAAAACTTCCACGGTTAAATCTCCTACCTGAATAACCCCAACGTATTCAGTAAACTGCACTCCTTTATGAATCAACTTGAAATAAGGAACTCCTTCAGTACCATAGAATTCCTGAAATTGCTCCAAAACTGTTTCAGTTAGCTTCGGGTGGTTATTCAGCCTTATCTGTTGGTGTTCAAATACCCTCAATATTTCTTTTTCCCTAAGCACTCGTTCCTATTAAGTCTTTTAAGGAGTCAATAAATTCTTTGTCATCCATTTTCTTCACGTTTTTCAGACGATAAACTTTACGATCTGCCAATCCATTTAATTGATATGTTGAATTTGCAAAAATTGAGTTTAATTCTGCATCTTCATCTTGTTCTACAAAAAACTCTTTACCTATTATCAATTCTATTTTTCCGAAATCTCCGAAGAAATATTCCTGCAATAATGGAAATACCCTATTGTGAAATACTTGTTTAAGGTCCTGAATGGTATTAAGCCCCATAAAATAGCTATGCCCTATCATGTGATCTTTATCTAAAAGCTTCTCAACTCTTAAGTTTATTTTATCTAATAACACATCTAATCGAATATCTTCAATTTCGATGGCTCCTTCCCCTTTTTTAATAGTTTTAGATTTTGGAGGCATTTCAATAAAATTAAATCTTCTTCTTAAGGCTGTATCCAAAGCTTCAACACTGCGGTCAGCAGTATTCATTGTCCCTAGGATGTAAAGATTAGGAGGAACACCGAAATCTTCTTTACTATAAGGGAGGGTAGCCATTAATCCTTCTTTATTCCCTAGCCTTTTATCTTTCTCAATTAAGGTGATCAATTCTCCAAAAATGGCGGAAATATTACCTCGATTTATTTCGTCAATAATTAATACATAGGGTAATGCTTCTGGATCTTTATAGTCCGATTTTTTTAATTTTTGAATAATTTCTTTTTTTTCTTCCCAGCTTACTTCGCGTTTTCCAGAGCTTACCTGTCCGTTAAGGTAATTCTTGCGGATTTCATTTAAGACAGCCCAATTAACTGTTGAATTACTTCCACCTATAATCTCCCTGAATTCTGAATCAATATTATTTACCTCATTTAAATCTGGCAGGCCACTATTCAATTTTGAAAGTCTTGTTTTCGATACTGTATAAGTGAGATCTCGACCCGGATGTTTGAGGTTAAAATTACCCTGCTGAGAAATAGAATCTAATAATACTTTTCCCTCCTTCTTGGTTGTTAATTCAACTAACTCATTTCTTGCCAGTTTCTCTGCTATGTCATCTTTAAATTTATCGAAGGCAGCACTAAAATTTTTGACATTAGCCGTTTTTGAAGAGTAATTCTTTTCTGCTAAGGAATAGGAAGCTTCAATAGCTATTTTCTTAAAAATACCCGGTTCGATTTTAAATACAACTGGATCTCCATCTTGTTCTGGTTCTTGAGGTTTGATTCCTTCGATGAAATCCTCATAAGTCATGCTTTGATGAAAAGTTGTAAATTGAATTCTGCCTACTTTTCTTAGTTTATCAAATTCCTGAATTGCATCGCTCCTATTTTCAGGAATTTCAATACCACAAATTTTCAATGCATGATTAATCGTATTGTATGTTTTACCCGTTCCTGGCGGGCCAAACATAATGTGATTGAGTTCTTTCATACTTTTGAATTGATAATTTGAAGAAGTTTCAGCAACCTCCGGAATTTTCACCTCTTGATCAGAGAATATGAGATTGAATGAATCTTTATTAAAATTTAAAAGATAGGCCTGATTAACACCAAGCTGACTATTTAATGGACTATGCTTTTTTGGTAGGGCTTCTTCGTTATCCCGAAGACGGTTTTGAATCGTACTTATAGAAATAGGATTTTCTAATTCTGAATAATTTAAATCTACTACTATATGTTTTCGATCATCAGGTCTAAATGGACGATCTGCAATCCTATACTCGTCTATCACCTTAGATACAGCTTTAATTTCCATGTTAGCGTAGTTGATGACAATATCACCTTCCTTTAATTCCTTAAGCTTTTTATGGTGATAAATATTATCGTCAGGAGCTGTAACACAACCAGTATTTAATTCTTCTTCATATTGTTTACCTTGATTGACCCAGTAATAGTTTTCACTTGATTTCATTTGTCTTGTTATATACAAAATGAAATCCTGAGTAAGCCAGGATGAATATGATTGATGATATTCGTAATCTTCACTAAAAATTATGTTTAGGAGGTCTTCAAGTTCATCTGAAAACTCTTCATGAATCTTTCCCGAGAGTAATTTTAAGGCTGTATTTGCCAAGTTAAAACTCTTGATACCTGTAATAGGATGGTTTTCAAAATCAAAAAAAGTAATTAGGCCAATGGTTAATTCATTATTAGCATAAATTCGGTAATATTCAGGAATTAATGTCCCTGCCCAACAGCTAAATTTAGGAAATGTCATAGGAGAGTCTTGGAGATCATTAACTTCCAGAAGCTGGCCATCCTTTAACTTCCTTAATAACTTAATGTCCGACAGCGAGATAAAATCATCCTTGAATCTTAATGCAGAAGTGATGAAATTTACTCCTTTTCCATCTTCCGAAAACTTCTGATTTTGAGACTCTCGGCAAATTCCTAGTATTTCTTCATCTGTTTGAGAGGAAAAATCAATTCTATCATTTAACCATTTTGCAAATCTAAACTTATATGCCTCTCTTGTCTTAAGCCATTGACTCCTTTTAGCATAAGAGTAATATTCCTTAAATTTTTCAAGGAATAAATCCTTCTTAAATAGACTTGGGTCGATGAATTTATTCACGTACTTTAAATGGATATCCTCGTTGACTTTCTTTGGCTTTTGAAATTGATTTGTCTCCTTTTTAGATAATATTTTATACCCGAGCTCCTTCAAAATTTTAAAACATTCTTTCTTAGGCCCCCCATGGAATAACTTGTGACTCAAGAAATGTTCATTGGCAAAATAACCTGCCAGGGACATAACATACTTGGGAGGATATGCTACACCTTCATGTATCAAGTCATAAGAAGTGGATTTTCGTTTTGAAGGATACCCCTCTTCTTTTATTCGGGAGAGAGACTTTTTAATATGCTGTTCTTTAATTGGATCAAATAAATTTTCACTCATTTATAATCATATCAGGTAATACAATTTCTAATTTTTCAAGAATATCACGTTTAAGCTTGCTAAAAGGTCTTTTTGAGAATTGTTCAGATCTATAATAGGTACCAAAGACAGACCTATATAAATCCTCTACATCCAGACTTATTGAATCAAAAGTTTTAATTAATTCTTCAAAATACCTTTCAGAGTATCGATATTTTAAATTAAATAAATCTATAAGTTCCTCACTATGGGCCGACATTATCTCATTCAACTTAAAAATTTCAACACTCTTCTTTGCAGCCTCCTCTTTTTCCTTAATTAAATCATTATAAGTAATCCAAACGTTTACTTCACTGTCCGTACCAAGTAAACTTTCTATATTTTCTACATCATAAGTAAAACTGTAATTAACAGTAATGTCGTCAATATAAGGATGTATATTATTCTTCAAATTGAATTTTTTTCTTCCTTTCAATGTAGAATTACAGATATTGCAGGAAGGAATTAGGTTATAAATAGATAGTCCAAGTAAAGGATTATCTGCTTTATCGAAGAAATGATCAAATTGTGGCCGTGTAATTTTATCTTCTCTTTTCTTTCCTTTTTCTATTGTTAAAGTATACATACGATTACAATACAGACAAGTCCTTACATTTAGTGCCTTGGCTAAATCGTATGCATCATATTTATTTGGATGTTTATCAGAAAAATTTGAGTAATCTATTATTTTTTTAATCTTAGCATTTAACGACAACTTATACCGAGAATGAGTTTTCAGTTTTGAATTTACTTCTATTAATTCTTCCGGAGTTCCCGTAAGAATATCGTATAAGTTTTCTTCAATAAATGACTTTAAGGGTTTGTTTAGGCTACTTTCAGACAATCTAGGGTTTATCCAGTCTTCTACTATTTTTTCATAATGAGCTTGAATGATTTCAGGCTTTGATTGGAGGTTGTAAAAAATCATAATTAAGAATTTCCAAATTCATCCTTATACCTCTTTATTAGAGTTTGTAATTCCTTTTGCCTAAATTTTCGATGGTAATCAGTTTCGATTTTTCGGTCGTACATCTCTAATAATTTTTTTTTGATTAACGGTTCATCAATAATTTGAATTAAACCTAAATGATATTCTTTTTTAGTTTTATCTTCTGATTTTAACCATCTTATCGTCTCATCTATTTTCTCCTTGGAAAATTCGCCCATTAATCCATTCTTTATAAAAAATGAATCTGCTAAAAGATCTGAAATATTTGCTCCGAAAGATTTTTTAGTTTCTTCCATTTCGATAATTGTTTTTTTACCATCTGGATTATTCAAATAAATGATGTTGCCGTTGGGTAGATCTGACAATGTCAATGGATCGTGTGTGGTGAATAAGACCTGAACTTTTGGCTTTGTACCGTCCAATTGCAGGTAATTAAATAAAAAAGGAATTGTTTTGATTAACGCATTTACAAATTTCTTCTTCCATATGGGATGGTAACCCAGTTCAGGCTCATCCAATAGCAGAATGTAGTTTCTTGACTGAAAATCCTTTCGATTTGAAATTCCTTTTAGATAATCATAAATAGAACTATAAAAAGCCAACAATGCTTTCTCGCCAGATGAAAGTTTTTTATTCGGCCTAATTTCAAAAAGAGTAAATTCGATAGGCCAAGAAGAAAAATATTGAATTAATCTACTGTAATGCGCAAAAAATTCTTCAAAGAGCCTTTCATCTAAAGATTCAAATTGGAATAAAATATTATTACTTTCAACTTTTAAAACTTCCTTTTCTATATTATTTTTCAGCCATTCATAAAAGTTAAGTATATCAAAAAATCCTTCAACATCTCGAATCATAGTTTTCTTGGTTTCTATTATATCAATACCACCTAATTTCGAAAAACTATCCTTTTTTATGATTTCAATTATTTGATTATGGTCCTCTATTCTTACACCATTAAGATCTTCTTTAATTCTATCATATAATACTGCCAGTCTATTTATTAAGTAGAATTCTAAGAAAAGATTCAAACGGTCCTCAAAAGCATCTGTATTCACAATACGATTAAAATCAAAGCTATCTCCCAAACCTGTCTGAGGAAAAACTGCACCTAGTAGCAGGTAACTTAATATTGTAACTTCAGTATTCTTTAGAAAATTATTATGGTCGTGGATTAAATTCTGTTCATTATAGGATTTATATTCTTCTATATCCCAGAGTTTATAGAATTGATCTATAAAACTTTCGCTTTTTAAAAGTTTTTTATAATGTTCAAGAAGCTCACGTAATCTCTTATTAGAATATTGGTTTTTTGAAGGATCTTTTAAACCCTGAATGTCTCTATCAATCTCATGTTTTAAAACTTCGCCTCGGTGAGGAGTTGCGAAATTCGCTTGTGCATAAATATTTGTAAAATCGTCTTTACGATGAGCCTTTGGAGTTATCCATAGAAGATCGTATGTTGGGAAATCCTCGTAAACCTCCTTTAAAACAGTTATAATCGAATCTTTCAGAAATCTCACATTTCTAGTCACTGTTTCTAAAAAATAATTTTCTAAAGTCTCGTCAAATTTATTTACTAATGCAATAGGACTATTGCTATCAATTAAATCATAGTCTATTACAGGTGAGAAGTATAATTTTCCAATCAGGTTATCTTTAGGTTCAATTATTTTGAGATGAAAATTTGTATCATTCTTTAGTTCTAGTTTCAAGCCTGTAGTATTTTCAACATATAATACCCTCTTGCCCTCAATCTTGTCGTTTGTTTCGAATAATTGGATAGTTGGCTTAAATCTGTTATCAGCACGATGATTTATAGCGCGTAGAATGGAGGTTTTACCTACACCATTTGCTCCCACCAAAGCAGTAACAAGATTTAAGTCTTCTCCCCAAAATTTTTTAATATACTTTTTTCGCTTATTAACTATTAATTTCAACCCATTTTGGGTCGATTCAAAGTCATACGTAAATTCTCCACCTAAATTTAGATTTTGAAAAGTATGATCAGCACCAAAAACATGCTCAAGTATCTTATCTGGAAAGTAGATTGCTGCTAATATCATTCTTAAAAGTGGGGAATTTAGTTTTCCAGAATATCTAATATCTCTTTCTGTTTCTTTTCGTTCTTTGTCAAACCTTTTACCTTTTGAGATAAAGAAGTTTTTGGTTTTAATCCGGTTAAAATGGATACTTCATCCTTGTAAGCCATGAATGGCTCATATAACTTATGGAATGTTCTCCCTACAGCCCCTTGGAACATTAGTAAATTTGGATTGTTATTTTTGCCCCCCTTCAAAACATGACTCGTTGCAATACCTGGATAGGGATCGATATAAAATATTGTCTCTATACCTAATTGGAAAGCTTTTTTTGAACATAATTCGCAAGGGCTAGCAGTAGTGAATAAAACTCCATTTTTTAATCCTTGGCCACCATTTTTACTGATTTGTAACATAGCATTTTCTTCTGCATGAAGGGACCTAGTATGAACTTGATTTTTTTCATTTTTAAAAGCATTATGGAAAGTTTTAAAGCAAAATGAACAGTTTTTTCCATTTAACCCTTCGAGGTTTGCCTTAGAAACCTCATTTTTCGTCTTTTCCTTGAAAGACTTTCCATCTTTATAATTCACGTTTGATCCTAAACCTTTTTCAAAATCACTATAGTGCTCAGGATTCGAGTTTTCATCACTAACTAACTGTTTTACGTTTCTTAAATTACAAGGGACTTGATTTTGAGGTACATCATTCCATCCAATAGCTTTGACGGAGTAATCCGAATCAGTAACAACAGCTCCTACTTGTCTTGATATACAACCAGAATTATATTTTGCGTTATACGCAACTTGCATTGATCTTTCTATTGGACTAGGTGTTATGATCCCAGGTTGCTGAATTAATGAAACTAATTTTACTAACTGATGATTCAAACTTAAAGAGGAATATTTCGATTCCCCAACGGTTTTCAATGAAAAAAATATGTGGTAGTCACTTTTTTGAATGCAGTTTTCTGTATCAGGACCAGAAAATTCTCCTTCATTAAAATCTCCGCCATCATATTCAGTATTATCCAGTTTTATTAATTCACTTGCATGACCTGAAAGTTCTTCGGAACTGTAATCTTTATTATATCGTTCTATTAAAGTCTTTTCTATATAAGCTCGCCTTTCTTCTTCTCGCTTATTTGTAGCCAGCATATAAAATGCAGAATACTTCTCTTTGAAATACATCAGCTCAAGAGAATTCTTCAAAGAATCAATTACTATTTTACACACCTTATTTTGAAACCGGTAACTTTTAATGATTCTATTGATGGTTTCCGCGACGGTGTAAATATGATCTAATGAATTTTCATCTACTATGCTATTATTTTTAGTCTTGACGGTACCAAATTCTCTTAGATTATTCGCAATATCATGCACAAATCTCGACCGTTTAGTAATATCATTTTTATTTAATATCTCAAAAAATTGGCTGGAAATATTTTCGAAAACTTTAAAATAAAAATTATATAAGTCAGGGTATTTATCTTTTTTTGACAAACAAAAATTTAGACTTTCACATTCTAATTTTTCAAAGAATTTAAACCATTCATCATTTGTAGTTAATAAACTTTGAATAGGCTCTTCAATGGCCTTATCTTGTTCAGGATCAAATCTGTTTGTAAAAATAGGATTGATGCTATTTCCATTTTGAAATATTGTGTTAACAACTTCATCAATACAAGCAGTTAAACCACTTGATTCTGCGATAAAAGCTTCATGTAATACATGTAACAGTAATATGTCTTTATATTTAATAGTCTTGTATGGACTCCAATTATTCCTTCCCAAAAGATAATTAATACAAATATTTATTTTGAGCTGTTCATTGTTCGATGTAGTACTTACCATTAGATCAGTAACATCCTTTGTAAAATTAGGATTGGAAATTTTTTCAGCAATCTCTGAACAACCGGCACCAGAACGACCGGTCAATCCGATAACTGTAAAATCTTTTCTTAGATGATATAGATTGTTTAATTTCAAATTTTAATATTTAACTTTTTAGTAATATAAGTATGTTTAATGTGTTTAAATTTTATTTCTAAGATTTATACTTCTCTTTCTTCAATCTGCTTTAGAATAAACTTCCAGACATTATTGCAAAGCCAATTCTTGTCTTTTCTTTCTCCTTCATCTGAAAAATTAAATTCTATCCCTACTCCTAGATATTCTGCCAAAAAGTAATGCTGCCATCCGGGAGTATCTTTGAATCTAATTTCTCTTAATCGTACACCTTTTTCTATCAAAATTTTAAGATCTATTTTATGCCTTTCTTCCAAATCAGTAAACCCTAAAAAGTCCTTCTTATCTTTCATTATCAAATTTTACAATAATTTCAATTCTCTTCCTTTCTTTCATGGATTAACAAGAGTTAGTGGAGAGAAATTGAATCTTTTTATAGAATACAATGGAGCTTAAGAAAAATGCTTCATGTCAATAGTTACAAATTAAGATAGATTGACCCATCGGTATAGGTTACTTCATCTTCGCTATTATACGCCCCATCACAATAAACACCATATCCATTTGAAAAAGCAAAAGTCGCTACAAATTCTTCTTCAGTATTAACGGTTACATTTAAATCTGGGTAAGGTGTATCTGGTGCATAATAAGCACATTCTTCGTTATTTTCTGTTCTATACAAATTAAATTCACCAATTATATCAGTTCCTTCCTGCTCCCCTGTAAATCCTATATCAACATCAAATTCTATAACTAAATCATCTTGATTGTTAATTTTCGCTATTACCTCGTACCATTTATCATCTGGATCTTCGAAGTGTTTTTCAATGGTGAATGTATTAAAGGTATAGTCAACTCCATTAATGGTAACATCTATTTTACTTTCCGTTGATATATTTTCCTCGCTCTCTTCGTTCGAACAGGAAAGGTTTATAAGACTAAATACTACAACAATCAACAGCAATGTTTTTTTCATAAGGTTAGTTTGAATTATGGTTTTGATACATTGGATATTAGGACCTATGTCGTTTTAATCAATAATTGATTTTCTGGATCGTAAGTATAATTTACAATCTCCCCTGATAGAATTAGGTTTATTGCTTTTTCAATGATTCCAAAAGGTGCTACAAACCATTCTCTTGGTGTTATTCTTCTTCCAGAGCTATCATGTATATCTACACTTAGACAAACCTCGGAAAAGAATCTATGTAATAAATTTTCAAATTTCTGCGGATTTACATTATAACATTTATAGGTTGCTATTATTTCAACATCTGCGTTGAGGTAGGTTGATTCTTTTGCTGCGTTTTTAATTCTATCCTGTACTGGAACTCTGGAATAACCTATTTTATATAAATCTTTTAATTGTGCAATTTCTAAATGTGTTGACTTGCTTTTTAAGACATATATCCAGCCCGTTTCTACATCCTCATCATTCACAAGATTAGCATTTTTAAATAGCTCTTTTTCGGAATCAGAACTTTTTTCTGTAACTATTTTACCATTCTCTAATAACATTTTACCGAATGACCGATATAACATATTACTCTGAGTACCATTTTCAAAGATTAAATCAATTCTTCCATCTTTTCGATTAGAATCACTTATTGGCTCCTCTATATCTGTTCTTTCAAAAGTGAAAATATTTAAATAGCACAGCACTCCATCTAAAATATAGAATCTATCAGATTTTAGATTTTGCTCAGGATTTCTAAAGTTTTTAATACTTCTTAAACCTTTACGTAAATCACTTTGCACAGATTGAAATAAAGGCTCATAATGTTTAAATTTCTCTTTATCCATTGCTTTCCTTCGTCCTACATAATCAGTTTCGGACCTATGTTGAGGTACATTTTTCAATTTGAATATTGAAAGGGTTTCATCTGTGTCAAGAAAACCTGAATCATCGTTTAATATATCTTCAACAGATTCAATTTTTCTTTCAGCTTTTAGTAAATTAAATCTATCATGCTCCTTTAAGACATCAATCTTTGCAGGATCATCCCGAAGACTCTTTAACCTACTGGCTAACTTATATTCGGTAATGCTTTTATTACCTGGCTCTCCTCCTTCCTTTTCATAGAATTGATTAATCTCTTCAAAAGAATCAATCAATCTTTGATCCTCGGTTTTTACATTAGATTGCTTAGCCTTACTCTCCAGTAAGCCCATATCATCATCTTTGAAAATATCTTCTAAAGAAAGCTTCTTATCACTCATTAACTGCTGCTTTACGCTTCTGTTCCTTTAAATATAATAAAGCTTCTGCCAATCTCCGTTCCTGTGGATCAAAAGATTGAATACTCGGCTGCTCTCCGGTTCTCCCTACAAACTGTTTGATCTTTGGCCAGAGAATAATAGCTTCTTCATCAGTCATATCGATTCGAGTAGCATCGATGGTTTCTTTTATCGCTTTGAATACTGATGCAGTTACCGATTTTGAAAGGATCTCGAAGGCCTTTTGAAATGGATTTATTTTATCTATCAAATCAATATGGATATCGTCGATATTTATAAATTTATCGGCCATCCTAATAAAGCGCTTATCACCCTGCTCTTCGATATTTCCAGTTTTTACAACTGAATCGACTACAACATACTGTCTAACTTCTTCAACCTCATCTTCCGTTAAATCTGGGTATGTTTCACGGATGATCTTAGGTATTAAAACCTTGTTTATAACCTCTGGATCGATAATTCCCGGCATTGCTTTAACCATTTGATCATCTTGCAGGATGGTAGCCTTTAAATCGTTTATATCGCTTTCTACAATATTCTTTACTCTCTCGGTGGATGGCTTTTTGAATCCGCCTACTCTGATCGTCGAATCATCATCATCTTCCTCATCGTAATCTTCGTCCGGAAACTTTGGCTTAAATTTAAAGTTAGGTGCTAATACCTGTTCCATCAATAAGGAAGCAGTAATAGCTTTAAGCATATTATTTACTGAAAGCTTTACTTCATCATCTTCTGCATCAGGTTGAGCGATAAGGTTAGTAAACTGGGCATGAACTTTATTTTCACTATCCCTGGTACATCTTCCGATTATCTGAACAATTTCAGTTAATGACCCTCTATAACCTACGGTTAGAGCATGTTCACAATATGGCCAGTCAAAACCTTCCTTGGCCATTCCTAAAGCAATAATAATATCAATATCGTCCGGCTTGGAAACATTTCTTAGATATGATTGAATTTTATCTCTTTCCTTTTGCACATCGTTAACCAGATCTGCAACTTTTAAAGTTCGTCCGGTTTCTTTGCTTTTAACATATAAAACACCAGTTTCCGGGTCCTGATAATCTAATTCTCCTAAAGAATCTATGATATGGCTTACTTCCTCATATTTCTCTTTCGTGGATTCACCGGAGTTAACACTTGGTATATGAATAATCGTTTTCTTGTTCTCGTCTAAAATTTCATGTATAGCCGTTGTATATTTTCCCTGATAGAAATGATAACCAATTCCTAAAGATTTTAGATAATCATAACCATTTAACTGTTCATAGTAATTATAGGTTACATTCGTAAACTTGGCTTCCACTTCTGGCAATAAAACAGGCACACTATCACCACGGAAATAAGATCCCGTCATTGCGACCACATGAGCATTAGATTTGCTCATAGTATCTCTTAATACCTCTCCTAATCTGTTTGCACCATCGGCAGAAACGTGATGAAATTCATCAATAGCCAATAAACAGTTATTCAGTTTTTTTTCATCTATAGCTTCACAACCAGAACGTAAAGTAGAATGAGTACATATTAAGATTTGCTCCTCTGAATCAAGAAATCTTACAAAGGCTTTTACTTTACTCTTTTCCCCAATAGGAGTACACAAATTATATTTCGGGTTCGGCTGCCAATCCTCAAAGAACCCATATTTTTTTAAATCTGTTTTACTAAAAGAGCTTCCAATCGATTTCTCAGGAACAGCAACAATAACCTTTTTAAGTTCTTGATTCCTTAGCTTATCTAAACCTATAAACATCAATGCTCTGGACTTCCCGGAAGCTGGCGGTGCTTTGATTAGTAAATATTGGGCAGACCTGGCTTCATAAGCTCTGGCCTGCATTTCCCGCATCCCCAGTTCATTGGTACTTTTACTTTTTCCCGTTTGATGATATTTTACATTAACTATGTCCGGCATACTTACTTTTTATTGGTTAGTTTCTCATATTCTTTAAATAGAAATTCCAAACGTTCTGTATCACTTTCAAAAGGTTTCAGACGGTAGCACCTCTCTACCGCTAAATCAAGTTCATGATGCGCAACTTTCAAATTGTTTGGCATTTTTTGAGAATCATATAACTCTGCTAATGTTTTGCCGGAAAATTTTTCTCTCTCTTCAAGTATTTCAAATACATGTAAACTAATTTGCTCTTTTTGTTTTTCAGAAAGAGCAGGGAAAGGAAAGTTATTATAGGATAAAGCCGAAGAGTAACGGTAGTCCGATTTTAAACGCCCTCCTGTAATCTTCACCCACACAATATGAATTTTTGAAGAAATAATTCCGAGTATCCAAGGTTTTGCATTGTAGATTGCCTGAGCTGAATCAAGTACAACTGTATTTTCATCAACAAAATCAAATGGGATATATTCCCTTCTTACCGATGAAACTCTAGGTACTACAATTGTATCCGTACCATTATAGGTTCTTTGTTTAAATCTATTAGGAAAGTCCGCATATTCAACTGTAGAAGACGCCTTACTCTTCAACCTGAATTCTTCAACCTTTTTCAGTCTTTCATCTATAAATGGAATATCTCTTGCTTCTTCTACATCTTCATCTTCTATCCATAAACACCAACGATCGATGCCACGAATTAATTCTACTGCACCAACGAGTTTTTTTATATAAAATTTAGAATCCGAGTAATTTTTTAACAGGTTATCTCTTTCTTCTCTATTCAAGAATAACATACCATTGTCCGTAGATTTATTCCCGTAAACCATTTTAGGAATTTCACTAATCGGTGAACTTCGCCGAGGTAAGGTAATATTAGGACCTTCAATTAAATAGGGATTAATATTTTTCACATTTCTCCGAATTCCATTTTCATGTAAATATTTATTTTTACTTGACCTATTTCTTATCCCAACAATGATAACAATAACTCCTGCATTTCCTTTGGCATTATTTGTCCATTTAAAAGACGGATGCGCAAAATCAATTTCTAAATTTTCATTAAATATATAAGGCCATAACAAGTGAACTTGCTCTCCTTGGCAAATTGAATTAGTGGATACAAAAGCTAATTTAGAATCGTTATTTCGAATAAAATCACTCCCCTTCTTAAACCAACATGCTATGTAATCTAAATTTTTATAATTTCTAAAGCACCTAAATATTTGAGCTAATTCTCGTTTTTGATTTAGATCCTGCATACTAGATCCTAAATAGGGAGGATTACCTAAAACATAAACTTCATCATTATTATTAATTGGACAGACATCTTTCCAATCCAGAATTGTAGCATTACCACATTTAATATGCCCCGCTTCTTTAAGAGGAAGTATAGGTTTTGATTTACCGAAATCATACAGATCCTCTTCAAAGACCTTATTCATTTGGTGCTCTGCCAACCATAGCGAAAGAATTGCCATTTCGTGAGCAAAATCATCTATTTCAATACCGTAAAATTGCGAAAGTTTAATTTCGGTAAATACAATGGATTGCTGAGGTTCTATTTCATTAAGTCTTGCAAGAATCTGGATCTCTAGCCTTCTTAATTCCTTGTAGGCGATAATTAGAAAATTCCCGCTACCACACGCAGGATCAAATATTTTAATTTTTGAGATCCTGTTAATTAACCTTCGAAGCATATTAGGCCGATCCTTATACTTCTCGAACTCATCATTCAATTCATTAAGAAACAAAGGCTCTATAACCTTCATGATGTTAGGAACGGATGTATAGTGCATTCCTAAGCCGCTTCTGTATTCAGGATTCACCACCGCTTGAATCATAGACCCGAATATATCAGGGTTTATTTCATTCCACCTTAAATTACCACAATCCAAGACTATCTCCCTTGCTTTCTTGGAAAATATTGGAGATTCAATGTTATCCCTGAACAGTCCTCCATTCACATACGGGAATGCTTTTAAAAAGGCTGGAAATTTGTTTGGATTTTCACTATTTAAGCGCTCAAACAAACGATTTAGGAACTCCGCTACATTACTTCCATCCTCTTCAGTATGTTGTGCAAGGGTTGATGTAAACACTCCCTCTTCATGAAAGATATCTGTATCTTCTGCAAAAAAACAGAATAACAACCTTGATAGAAATATATTGAGGTTGTGCCCTCCATCATCATAGATGTTAGGATTTTCCCGGACCAGTATATCATACAATTTAGCCATTTCATAGGAAGCCCTTCTATCTGCTAGATTTTCATTCTTATGGAGATATTTTTCCTGTCCTGCCCAGGGTAAAAAGAAATCATAATGTCTATGAAGCTTACCAATATCAATATCCAATGATTGTCCGGTATTGATATCTTTTGCTAATAAAGTTTTGAAATCGGTAACAATAATGAATCTGGGGTTATGATTTAATATTGTATCATCCTTTGAAATAGTATCTATCTGGGTTAATAGTTCATCAGCTTTAACCCTTTTAAAGAATACTTTCTTTTTATATAGAACCTCATCTTCATTCTTGGCAAGATTATAGTCTCCCTTTTTTAATCTGGTAATAGATGATTTTGAGATTCCGTAGGATAGTAGTAAGTCATAAATGAACTCAATTTGGTCTATATTTTCAACCAATGAGTTAACATTCTTTTCAATCTGGCTTGATGTCATACATTTTCGCTAATAACGCTTCGATATAAAATTAGTTTGATATCGGTAAGAATCGAGGATGTAGGGTGAAGATTCGATTCAGGGTAAATCTAAAGATTTTCTTAAAGCTTTTAAAGAATGTTTTTAGGAACTTATCAAAAATCTTAATTGACTGAACATGAAATTTGATCCTATAACACTCGCTACGAAAAAAATCTTCAAACTCCACAATAGTTCAAATTACTTCAAACCCGAAATAAAAAATATAGACGGCTTTTTATTTGAAGGCTCAAAAAAGGAATTTCCTAGAATGTTAAAAATAATAGACTCATTTATTAAGCAGGCAAAGGAAAAAGGATACGAATTCAGTTTTACAGATGGAAAGGGAATATTAAATATTCAAAATATCGAAATTGAGCTTCGGTTCAGAGAAAAAAATAGACGGGTAAAATATAAAAGAGATAATGGGTGGATTGATTATAAGCTAGAACCAACCGGGTTCCTTTCTTTAAAAGCCCACCATAGCTTAAGAACTAGAGAGTGGTCCGGGAGTGCCAGAACGCCTTTAGAGGAAAAGGTTAAATACCTTTTAAATAAATTAGAGGAATTTGCCAAAAGCGAAAAAGAATATCAGGAATACTTAGAAAAAATCTGGGCAGAACAAGCTAAAAAGGAAGATGAGGAACAAAAAATCCGGGATCGAAGGAGTGAAGAGTTAAAAATGTTCAATGACTTGTTAATCCGTTCAGACCGATGGAAAAAAACCCAACAAACTCAGAAGTATTTAGAAGCCATAGAAGAAAACGCTGTCATAAAAAATAAAGTAACCCCTGAATTAAATGAATTTCTTAGTTGGGCTATTCAGAAATTAGATTGGTACAATCCTTTCATCGAACGGAAGGATACAATTTTTAAAGATGTAGATAGAGATACCCTAGAGATAAAATCCAAGTGGGGATAAAATTCTGACTTGTGGGGATTATGTGGGGATAATCACTCATTAAAAACATAAAAGCCTTGAAAATCAACAGATTAACAAGGCTTTAAGTACTCGGGACGGGACTTGATAAAATGTTTTTGATTATATGATATTGTGAGCACAATTCAAATATACTCTTCATTTAACACAATAACAAAGGTTTCAAGCTCACATTCAAACACATCTAAATACATTATATCACATCAAAATCGGATAAAGTGCGGATAAAGTTTTATTTTTGAGTAAAATTACTCTTATGGCCGCAGTGAATTTTAGAATTAAAGGTGTTCGTAACCCTACTCCTATTTATGTCAGATTTAGACATGGAAATGATTTTAATATATGGAAGAAAACAGGAAAAGTTATAGATCCTAAGAATTGGACCATTGACAAAAAGAAAAAATATAATGGCATAAATCCTAAGCTGGTTAAAAATGATCCTGAGTTAGGGAACCTAAATATCAAACTTGAAAAACTAGGACTTCATTTAATAGAAAAATACAATCTTACCGATCCTAAGGAAATAAATCCTGAATGGGTCGAAAGGGAAATTGATATCTATAATGGTGTATTCACTGAAGAGGATCTAACAGTAAATGAGTCTTTAATGAATTCCGTGGAAAATCTAATTGATAATGCGCATACCCGGGAGAATTCCAAAGGAAGTCTTGGACTTTCGAAAAGCCGGGTGAATTCCTATAAGACCTTAAAGAAAATTTTGAAAGAGTACCAAGGTCGCAAGAAATTTAAAGTATCAGATGTAAACATCAAATTTGGTAAAGATTTTCTGAACTGGATGCTAACAGATAGAAATTATTCGGAGAGTTACGCCCGGAAAAAGATAGATGATCTTAAAACCGTTTGCGCTGATGCTGAAATGAATGGTATTCCAGTAAGTCCACAACTTAAAAAAGTAAAAGGAGGAAAGCCAAAAACCGATTACATTATTTATTTGAGCCCAGATGAATTAGCGACCATTAAAGGTAAGGATATGGAAAATAGTACTCTGGAGAACTCTAAGAAATGGTTATTATTAGGTTGCAATATTGGTCAGAGAGGTTCTGATTTATTGGCTCTGAGAGAATCTAATTTTGTAACTCGTCAAGGCTTAGACTTAATTGAATTAAAGCAGCAAAAGACCGGAAAGAATGTAACTATTCCTGTCCTAGAAACGACGCAAGAGATACTCCGCAAAGGTCTACCCTACCCTATATCGATTCAGAAATTCAACGATCATCTAAAAGAAATTTGCGAAAAGGCAGAAATTAATGAAGTTATTCCAGGTAGTAAGATTGTAATGGTTGATGAAAAAGGAAATGAACTTCCAAAAGATAAGAATGGGAAATATATTGGAAAAGGTTTTAAAAGAAAATTAGCTGGCTACTATCCAAAGTGGCAATTGATAAGCTCACACGTCTGCAGAAGGTCTTTCGCATCTAATCAATACGGCATACTCCCTACACCATTAATAATGCAAATAACCGCTCACAGCACTGAAAAAATGCTGCATAACTATATAGGCAAGTCTTCTATGGATTACGCCCAGGCAATAGCTGAATTTTATAAAAATCAAAAGAAATAATCAAGGATATGTATTATACTAATAGGTTGGAAAAACTTAAGACTGCAATTATTGCAGAAACCAAGCCAGGAGGTAAACTTCATTTAACCAAATTTAATTTATATGAAGAGGCTGAGCATTTAAATGATCAAAAAATAGATATTCCTGTAACCGATCCTTTTAAATTGATTGGGGTTTTGAAAAAAGAAAAAAGAAATATGGATTTATACTTCTTCGAGGTGTATGAAGCCATTGAATTCTACATTGAACACCTAGAAGAAATAGAAGATAAATTAGTCGAATTGAATGCATTTACTCGCTTTATGGACGAGCCTTTAAATTATTGGTTTTCAGAACTTGATGATTTCAGGGTTAAATTTCATAATATCATCGTCCTATCAAACTATTCAAACTTCCTAAAATATAAAGACCGGTTATTAGTAGAAAAAATACAACAAGAAGACCAAAGCGAAGAAAAATTAACCAAGGTTATTCAAGAACTCGAAGGAAGAATTTTATTTGATTGCTCGAAAGATGACGAAGATCGCATCAATTACTTCAAAGAAGAAAAGAAAAAACTAAAGCCAAGTCAAAAACAAACAGGAAATATTATTAATCCACCTTTCCTGGAAAGCACTCCTGATAACTATAATTGGAATTTAAAAGCTATTGAAGTAGCAGAGTTATGCAAAGCGCTTTGGGAAACTAAACGGCTAATTCCAGATGGAATGAACCAAACTGCATTATATAAAGAAATGGGTGCGTTTTTCGGAACCGAGGTTAAATACGTGAGCAGTACAAACCAGAATTTAGCTAAAAAGAAAGAAAATGAACTACTTAACGAAATGAGCGATAATCTAACTAAATGGAAAAAGTCAATTCAGAATAAGAATCCAAATAAATAAACCTGTAATATGTTAAAAATAGTTAATTTTTATATGTACTAAATATGTACTATACATTTTGACGCTCTTTCAATCTCTAACATTGTACTGTTAACCTATAATAACTAGTGCGATGAGTGATATAACACAACTTCAAGTACAGGGCATTACCGCCGAAAAATTTTTTGAAAGCATTCAGGGCTTAAGAGAAGAAATTCACGAACTCAAATCTGCTATAGCTCCTAAGAAAAAAGAGGAGTATCTCACCAAATTGGATGTTGCTAAACTTCTAAAAGTACATCCTAACACAATCGATAATTATACCGAAAAGGGTTATCTAAAAAGATACAAAATCTACGGAAAACGGGTATTATATAAACGGTCCGATATTGATGATAGCCTAACCCAATTAGAATAATATACACACAAAAAACCCGGTCCTACGAACTACCGGGTTTAAATTATTAATGGCAATAAAAGATCTTATGAGGGTTAAATATACAAATATTTTATCTATTAAAGTACAGTTTCCTAGCATATTAGGGGACTTCTTCATATTAATTTTCAAGTTCACACTAAATACATATTCAGAATTCGTAAACGATAAAATTTATGAAGACTGGGTATGATATGAGTAAGAATTTTAAGAGAGTAAATACATACGCGATCTCACGTGAATGGTTCGATTGGTCTTTCGAGCATCCTGATATAGTTAAGCCTCCGCACAGTGCTATTTATTTTTACGCAATAGATCAGAATAATCGGTTTGGTTGGAAAGAAAAATTTGGGCTACCAACTTTGCAAGCAATGGAAGCTACAGGAATTAAATCAAAAAACACTTATTACAAAGCATTCAATAATTTAATTGAATGGAATTTTATAAAAATAATCACAAAGGCCAAAAATGCTAATTCAGCTAATATAATTTCCATACCTGCCGTATTAAAATTTAATTCGGTAGATAATACAGTAAAGAGTTCGGTGCTGGATTTAGTAAATATACAGCAAGAGGACAGTAGAGGTAATATAGATAAACAAATAAACAAGGAAACAATAAACAAAGAACAAGGAACGGGAAATCGCGCTTTTGATTTTTTAAAAACACATTATCCTTCACGATTTGAAACTGACTTTCAAATGAAGTATGAAAAGCAAATCAAAAAAAAGGAAAAGTTTGTAGAAGATTTCAATGATACGGTTGAGCAGGAAAAACTACAATTTGATTCTGCCCTATTCGGTAGACTAGGAAAATATTCTAGGAACTGGATCGAGAACCAGGACAGATACAAGCCAAAAACTGAAGAAAAGGCAAATGAAGTAGATCAGTTCTACTCAAACATCCCAAAAGAATGAAAAACGGAAACGGAAAACTTACACCTCAAGCACTTGACCTGGAAGAGAAAGTTCTTGGAACGCTATTACAATTCCCTGGTAGCTTAGATGATGTTATGCATCAACTAAAGCCTAAAGTATTTCATAAGAATCAACATCAGGTAATTTTCAAAGCTATCGAATCTCTATACCTCAGAAATGAAGGGGTAGATCTTGCAACAGTTTCTCATGAGCTTAGAGCTATGAAGAAGATTGATGAAGCTGGAGGAGATATTACCTTGATTGAACTTACTCAGCAAATATCTTCATCTGCTCACATAGAATTCCATACTAGAATTCTGATGCAGAAATTCATTCAGCGTGAACTTATTGGAAATTCAAACAGCATAATCAAAGAAGCGTACGATGAAGGGTCTGATTCTTTGGATTTACTTGACAAAGCTTACTCTCACCTGAACACAGTTTCTAACCTACTTATCAAAAACAAAGATATCGATCTCAAGGAACTCACCGCTCAGATAATTGATCACGGTGGTAAGCTATTTAGGAATGAAATAAAACCTGGTATTGAAACGCCAATTATCAACCTAACGAAAAAGATGGGAGGCTGGAGAAACTCTGAACTAATCATCATTGCGGCTCGTCCTGGTATGGGAAAAACAGCATTCGCTTTAAAAGCTGGTTGGGTTGCTGCCTTGAATAATATTCCGGTTGGTTTCTTTTCCTTGGAAATGTCTGCAGAACAATTACTCAGTCGACTTTGGTCCATGGACTGTAAGATTGAAAATGATAAGTTCACTAAGCTTGGACTAACACCTGAAGAGCAAAAGAAAATCCTTACCCGGGTAACTGACTTTGATCAGATTCCTTTTTATATCGATGATGAAACCAGTCTATCCATCCAGACACTTTCCATCAAAGCCAAAAAGATGAAAAAGGAAAAAGGAATCCAGATGATGATCGTGGATTATTTACAGCTGATGAGTGGAAATTCCAACAACCGCGAGCAGGAAATTTCTAAGATATCTAGAGGATTGAAACTGATTGCTAAGGAGCTTAATATTCCGGTAATCGCTTTATCTCAGCTTTCCAGATCTGTAGAACAGCGAGGAGGAAACAAGCGGCCTATGCTTTCAGATCTCAGAGAGTCAGGAGCTATTGAACAGGATGCGGATGTGGTACAATTCATATACCGTCCTGAATATTACGGCAACACAGAGTGGGACGATTACAATAATGAATCCTGTATTGGTGAAGCTGAATACATTATTGCGAAAAACCGTAATGGGGGTCTGGTTAAAAACCGTATGAAGTTCGAAGGTAAGTTCACCAACTTCAAAAATATCGATGAAGATGATGAAAACTTCTATGATGAATACGAAGAGTTGCCACAGGCCCCACAACCAAACCATAATGTTTCAGAAGCTTTTGAAGATTCTCAAAATCAACCTGAGGTAGAAGATGATGGACCTACTTTCTAAGTGATACTTTAGTATCCAACAACGCGGAGCAAGAACAAATTAATTTTCAAAGTCCTTCACCTGAAGGCATACACTTTCAAAATCAAGAAGATGAAATATTATTCTAATGAAAGTTGGAAATCATGTAATGAAGCTCAATCCGAGCATTACACAAACTAGCCCTGAAAAAAGAAAATACCGGGTTATATCTGTAGCTATGGACCTCTCAAAAAGTCCAAAATGGTTTGGAAAAACAGAAAAATTCTACTGGATCGTCATGCTTAAATATGTCGATACAGGCGAAAAGGTAAATCTGTATTTCGATTACTATGATCATTGCTATAAAAAAGAAAACGCTAACAATTAAACACCAATTATTATGAATGCAAAAACTCAACAAAGAACATTAATCCACGAAGACAAGGATAAGCTCAATGCTATGCTTAAGGATGTGAATGAAATGATGCCAATTCTTAAAAGAGTCCAATCAACCTACAATGATTTAGAGATTGGAAAATTAAATGATCATGTATTCCAGGAAATCCTAAGAAATGGAACTGCTAAAATCAAAAGAGACTACATGGCTCATGAAGAGGATCAAATCAAAAAAGCCGGGATCACTTCCACCAGACTTCAAAAAAATATGATGAACGGTGCGGATGAAGTATTTGAAAAATTCAACACTCAGGTTAAACTGTTGAAAGAATTTCACGCGCCTAGGTATGGAGTAGATACGCATCCTCGCCTACCAAAAAAATATATCCACTGTTTCGAAAATGGAACCTTCGGAGTTTTAAAAGAGCATCAAGAACAAATTCTTGAAGAATACTGCAGGGAATATTTGCAAGGCGCGGAAATGCACGAACTATACCAGTTGTTAGCACAAGAATTTCTGGGGGCCTTCGAAAAAGTAAAAAAGAACCTGAACAAATTAGGGTTTATCTATGACGGGGATCTTAAAAGTATCGAACGGCACTTTATCAAATATGAAGGAGGCGAAGCTACTATTAAACCTACTTCGATAGCCTGGGCGGTATCTGGACAGAAAGAACAGGCAAAAGCCAAGGAACGCAACCGAAGGGAAACCAAACAATTCCATAGAGAAATGGCAGCCCCAACTATGAATGAAATTGTAGAAAATAAAGAATAGCCATGAGTGTATTAGAAATTAATTACAAAGATAAGAGCGAGGTAGAAGCATTTATCGCCAGCGCTAAAAGAGATGTTAGCAATTATTCGAAGGAGTACAACGGTGATCGAAAGATCAGAAAACTTCAAATCGGTCACCGTGATAACATCCAGCAAGGTAGAAAGCACGTTGAAGCCGAAAGAATCACTATCAATTTTCAAAAGAAAATAGTGCAAACGGCAGCTTCCTTCCTATTTGGAGAGCATCCGGATATTACGTTTACTGGCACCGAAAACGAAAAAGCAAAAAAAGTTTTGGAAACCTTTAAAGCCAATCGGATCAATAACAAACTTTACGATTTCGCCGAAGAGGTAATGAGCAGTACTATAGCAGCTTTTATCTTTTCTAAGGATGAAGATCAAATCAAAGGCAGGCTATATACACACGAAAATGGTGATTTTGTTCCCAAGTACGATCCCTTCGGTGATCTGGAGGCTGTGGTTTGGCAATGGTCCATGGAGGGTTATGATAATATCTGGATTTTCACCAAAGATTACATCTATAAATATCAAGGGAAAGATGGAGAATTAGCTTACCAAAAGGAAGAAAGTACAACCCATGCCTTCGGAGTTATTCCGGTGGTATTTATGGAACAAAAAGAACCAGAATGGTTTGATGTAAAAGAGCTTATCGATCGGATCGAGATGATCATGAGTAAACTTGCTGGATCAAATAATTACTTCGCTTTCCCTATCCTGAAACTTAAAGGAGAAACTTTCAAAGATAAAAATGGCAAAGAAGAAACTTTGATTGATGTTAGCGAGGATGGAAAATCTCTATTATTGGGTTATGCTGTGAAAGAAGGTCAAATCGTGGAAGCAGATGCTGATTTCTTGAGAAGAGATACAGGGGTAGACTCTATAAAGTTGGAGATGGAATATTTGAAAGAAATGATATTCAACATTTCCCGTACCCCTAACCTATCTTTTGACAACGTCAAAGGTATTGGGGCTATTTCCGGCCGGGCTCTAAAGCTGATGCTTCAGGATGCCATCAACAAAGCTAAGGCAAAACAAAACCAATATCAGATTACTATCGAGCGGATCCTGAATGTGATATCTGCAGGCCAAGGAAATAAAGAAAAGTTTGATTTTGACATTAGCTTCAATTTGTCCTTACCTGATGATCTTAAAGAAGAAATTGAAACTCTTATGGATGCAACCGGAGGCCAAGCTATTATGAGTCAAGAAACAGGTATAAAATTGAATCCTTATACCAACGACTCTGACAGTGAGTTTGAGAAAATTCAAAAGGAAGAAGCCCAGCGCAGCGGTTACGGGTTAAAGAAGAGCGAAGATGAGTGATTCAATAGATCCATGTGAACGCAAGGTTTTTCAGCTTATAAGTGCTCAGGAATGGCACTTAGATAGATTGTATTCTGAGTATTCCAAAGAGTTTGGATTCATACTTCGCAATTATAATGGTCGAATGACTAATGTAAAACAGCAGGAACTAGAAAAAGCCCTCCAGCGATTCCATGATGACCTGGAGGCGCTTTTCATTGATCAAATTTCAAAAGGCATATCGCAATCCAATGCTTGTACTGATGATTTTATAAAAGATTATTTGAAAGATATGGATATGACTTCTGAAGAGGTCAATACAATGCTTATGAGAAACTCAGGTGCTACTCAGGCATTCATTAACCGAAAAGAAAAAGGATTAGGCTTAAGTGATCGTGTATGGAAGTTAACCAGGCAAACCCAAGAGAGTATGAATGTACTCTTAGAAAGCGGAGTTGTTAATGGAAGAAGCTCCCCTGAAATGGCAACTGATTTAAAAAAATATCTCAAGGAACCTAACCGAAGATTTAGAAGAATTCGGGATGAAACCGGAAAACTGCAGTTAAGTAAACCAGCCAAGCGATACCATCCAGGGCAAGGGGTTTACAGGTCCAGTTATAAAAACGCTTTGAGAATGAGTAGAACTGAGGTTAATATAGCTTATAGAGACAATGACTTTCAGAGAAGACAGAATTTACCTTTTGTAGCAGGTCAACGAATACGAGTAAGTCCTAGTGCGAGAGAGCTAGATATTTGTGATGAATTGGTGGGTGATTATGCAAAAGAATTTAAGTTCATTGGTTGGCATCCAATCTGTAAATGCCTGTCATCTTCGATACTTATTCCGCGCAATGTAATGAAGAATTATTTAGCTGGAGATCCTATTCCTGCAAAGTACCAGGTCAAAGGTATGCCGAAACGGGGATTGAACTTTCTGAATAAGAATGCAGAACAAATCAAGGGATGGTCGAATACCCCTTATTTCATAAGAGATAATTTTCAAGCGACTAAAACAGGTTTCAAATTAAATGAAAATATTCCAGGTTAATATTGAACGATTCATTGATAATAAAAAATTGGATTCATTTATTCAAAAGATAGTCCAAAGTGATAGTAAGCCTTCGATAGGCATTTATAGAACATTAAAAACTGATCCTCCTATTGTTGAACGGATTACAGAAGTAAAAGAGGTCGAACTCAATTTATTAGAAAGTGTATCTCAAAAAATTAAAGAAACGATAAAAATAACCAGAGAGAAGTTTAGAAATGAATTTGGATTTGAACTTGAGGAAGACCGGAAGCTTTTTATCAAATGGTATTTTAAAAACCATGAAGATAGTTTCGAATTTATACTAAATGATATTGCTGAATTCTATCTAAAAATTAGTGAAGTAGAAGTTTTAAAAATTATAGACCCAGATTATGAGCCAGAGTACAAAAAATCTAAACGCAAAAAGAATAAGATTCTGTAGGGAGTATGTCATTGATTTGAACGCAACACAAGCAGCAATTAGAGCAGGATATTCTAAAAGAACTGCTAAATCACAGGGACAAAGGTTGTTGACTAATGTTGACGTGCAGAAACTTATTTCAGAACTGAACAATAAGGTTTCCGATGAATTAGAAATAACACATCAGGACATCTTAAAGAAGCTTATTAAATGGTCTGATTCTGATATAACTCAGGTGCTAGGATTAACGGTTGATGAAGTGAAAAGCTTACCCGAAGACGTTAGAAAGCTTATTAAGTCATATAAGCACCGGAGCAAAACTTATGCACAGGGAGAAAGTATTATAACAGAAGACTTTGTAGAATGTACGTTTGTAGATAAGGAAACAGCCCAAGGAATGATTAATAGACACCGGGGCTTCTATGAGGTTGACAATAGGCAGAAGGCTAGTTCTAATATTACTTTGGTAGAAATCCCAGACAATGGAAGAAACAAAAAAGATTAAGGCCCAAGCTGGCTATCAGCAACTGACTTTAAGTTCAGGCGCTGACATTGTTATTGGGGGATCAGCCGCAGGAGTTGGTAAAACATTTTGTTTACTAATGGATCCGCTTAGAGATGTTAATAACCCTGATTTCGGAGGCGTTATTTTCAGACGTCTAACCACTCAGATAAAAGCTGAGGGCGGTTTATGGGACGAATCTAAAAAACTCTATTCTCTTGTAGGTGCTACTCCAAACCAAACTGAGTTGCAATGGACATTTCCCAGCGGTTCAAAAGTAAAGTTTACCCACCTTGAGCACGAAAAGAATGTTACCAGCTGGCAGGGTTCGCAAATTCCATTTATTGGATTTGATGAGTTGACGCAATTTTCAAAGAACACTTTCTTCTACATGCTATCCCGGAACCGTTCCAGTTCAGGAGTAAAACCATACATAAGAGCTACTTGCAATCCGGATCCTGATAGCTGGGTTTATGAACTCGTAAAATGGTGGATTGGAGATGATGGTTTTCCAATCAAAGAACGCCAGGGAGTTATCCGTTATTTTGTTAGGGATGGAGAAACAATGATTTGGGGAAATACGGTTGCAGAATGTATTGAAAAAGGATCCTACTTAATCAATCCGTTGGTAGAGGCTTCAGGAATTGAAGCTAAGCACTTTGTGAAGTCTATGACCTTCATAGGCGGCTCTATTTATGACAATAAGAAACTATTAAGCGTAAACCCAGATTACCTGGCTAACCTTGCAGCTCAAGATGATCAAACTAAATTACAGCTACTGGAAGGAAACTGGAAAGTTTCATTAAATCCTAGAGACGTTTACAATTACAACGTTTTTAAGGACTTCTTTACAAATACATGGGTAAAGGCAGGGGAAAAGTGTATAACGGTAGATGTGGCCACCTCAGGCAAGAATAAGCTGGTAATATCCTACTTTGAAGGGGAGCGTTGGGAGGATATAGAAATAATAGATAAATCCACTGGTAAAGAAGTGATCGATGCTATTATGGATATGGCACGCAAGCATGGAGTACCGAATTCGAAAATAACTTACGATGCTAACGGTGTGGGTTCTTTCATTGGAGGCGCAGATAACGCCTTTATTCCTAATTCAATTCCATTTGACAACGGTGGCAAAGCTTACGAAATGAAAGACGGCCGTAAATTCAGGAATTTAAAAACTCAATGTTATTATTTGGATGGAGAAATCAAAGAACAATATATTTCACCTAAGGTTGCTGAAAAGATGTACGATTCAAAAATGACAGTTAGGCAACGATTGCTACATGAGAGAAAAGCGATAAAGAAAAAGGAGCGGATGGATGAAGAGGCTTTGGCTTTAATCTCCAAACAAGTAATGAAGGAAAAGTATCTACAAGGAGATTCTCCAGATCTTCTTGATTCAAAGATGATGAAAAGAGTATTTGAATTAAATAACGATGATTTTCAAGTAGTGAAACCTAAGGCAGTTAGTGGCCTGAATTGGGGCGGTTAGTTCTTATTTCGGATAAATTACGGAGAAGATTTAGTTTACGCACTACTAAATCCCCTGCATTTGCTAGGGATTTCTTTTTTAGTTCAACTCCTAAACGGACTAAACAGTCCAACTTTATTTTATATTCTAGTTATATCATTCTATAGAATAAATACTAAAAAATATATTTTACAGAATATAGTTTTTCTCTTCACTAGCATCTACGCATTGAATTACTCGTTCCAAGATTAAAAAGGTATAGTACTACATACTTTAGCAGTATTACAAATACTACAGAAATGAGCGGAAATAAAACCCAAAGTCATACCAATTTGGTAATCAATATGCCGTCAAGTTTGAAAAGGAAATTGAAAATTCAAGCGGCTATCAAAAACCAGACTATGACCGGCTATGTAAACTCATTAATTGAAAAGGAAGTAAAAAACAATTAAAACAGCACATTATGACACCAGAGGAAATTGAATTTTTAGACAAAGCAGCAATTGGATATCTGTCAGGAAGCTTACCAAAGTTGGGCTTTGACACCAATCATGAGAAAGTAGCTGAGGATGCATACAAATATGCAAAATCACTACTAAAAGAACGTGCTAACCATATTTAATAAATAATCTACCATGGCAGATAACCAACAGGAAATTGAGAGTACAAAAGCGGAAATAGCACAGCTACAGAAGAAGCTAGAAGGTCTTCAAGCTAAAAACAAACCTTCAGCGGAAGAAGTTAAGAGTTTCGTTCAGCACGTAGTTAGATAAGCATAAGCATGGCAACAACCAAAGAAAGACTTTTTAAGATTGCTTTGAAGATTAGTGATTTAGAGCAATTTAAGAATGATGAAAATCAAGAATTGCTAACAAATTTGAAGAAGTATTTCGAATTATTGGCAGCTGATTTAGATCAATTGGAAGGTCCTTCTTTTTTTGATGAATACTTATTGTTTACCGCCAATAGAGACGCTTATCAACTCTATGAATGTTTACAAATTGAAAAAAGCATACTGAAGGATTTAAAAGTGAAGATCATAGCCTTAAATAAGGCTAGTTTAAACTGATATTATGAAAGCAAAATTCACAATTGCCGGGGTTAACCAGTACATTCAAAGTCAAACGCAGGCTTATGAAGAGGAGGTTATTAAGGCCTTGCATTATCAAGGAGATGAATTTGTTGATGATGCTCTAGAAAATAGAACGTTTGATGACCGCACAGGAAACCTAGCCGCCTCTATTGGTTATATGATTCTTAAAGATGGCCAAGAAATAGGCTCCCGTTTTGATGGGGAAACATCCGAAGGTGTAAACAATGCTAAAAGGATAGCCGCTGAAGTAGCAGCAAACCATAACCGCGGTTTTGTGCTTATTGGAGTTGCCGGAATGAGCTATGCCGCAGCGGTTGAAAGTATGGGTTATGATGTAATCACCGGCAGTGCTCCAAAATCAAAAGACATTAAAGATCTACTAGGAGCCATTAAAATCAAGCGATGAGAAAACTATTTGACCACATTTACAATACCATCAAGGATATTAACTTCGATGAAAACGAGCTTTGCAAGCAGTATTGGTTTAAACTGGAACGGCTCAAAGCTAATTTCACAGACGAAGGAGCGCTTTATATGCTTCAGGAAAATATTGAGTGGCTTATTAATTCCGATGTTATTGATAGTGATGTAATCCTTTCTCTAGGTGATGAAATAAAAATGAATGGTTCTGGAATCTATTTTACTGGAACTGTAGTTGAAAAGGACGTCCAGTTAATTTTATTCAAAGATGCAAAAGCAATTGTTTCAGGACATAGCCGGGCCCGTTGTTTCGATAATTCTACTTGCGAGGCTTACGATTCTTCTTTTGTTACCGCTTTCCATAATAGCCAGGTTACTTGCAAAAACTCTAAGGTAGTTGCTTTTGGCAGCTCTAAAGTAGATAGTAAAGGCTTGTGTTTGATTGAAGATTACAGTGAAGGGAAAGCAACTATTAATGCTACTAAAAGAGATCTGGTATATTAGAATATTCCTATCTATACTCAGGGTATTCATTCCAGAAACCTTCAATAGTGCCAGTACCTGAGTTTTTGTAAAGATAATGATGTTTTAAAAAAAGTAATCGTGGTTCCATTGATCCTTTCGATTCAATACCTATAAAATTTCCTGAATCAAAAGAATATGCAGCTTCTTCAAAGTTCATATATCTGCCTCCAATCTCGGTATAAAAAGCGTAAATTTCCGATTTACGCATTGCTCCATATCCATTTTTAGCGCGATACTCCAGGCGAATAAAATAAAAATTCAGACTATCAGGTTTTTTACTAGTGGCGTAGTAATCTATTTCAAAAGGACTATTAGCATCAAGTGAATCTACTTTCTTAAACTCACGATCCTTTAATATAGTCCATTGAATCTCATCAAGAGATTCCGGTTCATGAAGTGTACTTTTTAGATACTCGCGAACCACTTCTTTTTTCTCGTGATCTTCTTCAAAAGAACAAGAAATTAAACCGTTGCAGATTATTATGAATAGTAAGATTTTTTTCATTGTATAAAGCTATATAATTATAAATCATTATCAATACGGAGAACCATATACATTGATGCTTTTGTGCTAGCACCTACGCATAACCCTCCGTAAATAAAGGATTTAAGCTCCTATCCTCCTCTAAATTGCTATAAAATTCGACAATTATGGCAGTAAGAGGTAGTAATAGCTTGTACTTTGATTCTGGAATAGATACAAGTGGTTTGAAAGCCGGAGCAAGTGAAGCTTCGGGCATAGTACAGGGCTTAGCAAATACAATAGGTAAAATTGGACCATTTGGTATTCTTGCAAGTGCAGCGGCTACAGCTTTCGCAAAAATAGGTAGCGATGCTTATAAAATGGTACGTGAGTTTGAGCAGGCAATGAAGGAAGTAGAAACTATTTCTAAAGCCACCCAGGATGACTTTGAGGGTATTTCAGAAGCAGTATTCGCCTTATCAAAAATAAGCCCGGACGGCCCCGCCAAATTAGCCAAGGCTTATTATCAAATAGTTTCAGCTGGTTATGATGGAGCCAAGGGTCTTAAATTACTGGAAATATCAACTAAAGCCGCAACCGCAGGAGTAACAACTACAGANAAAGCAGCGGATGGATTAACTACAGTATTAAATGCTTTCAAGTTAGAAGCCGAAGATGCGGAGAGGGTTTCAGACATCCTGTTTACTACCGTTCGATTGGGTAAAACTACCATAGATGAGTTGTCGAATTCTTTATCTGAGGTCGCACCTCTTGCGGCATCTTCAGGCTATAACTTTGAAGAGGTAGCTGCAGCCGTTGCTACTTTAACAAAACAAGGTGTGCCTACTTCTAAGGCTATGACACAGATACGTGCCGCTATTGAAGCTACTACCGAAATTTTAGGTGATGGGGCTGCTGAATCCATGACCTTGCAAAATGCTTTTCAGGCTATTTATGATAAGGCAGGAGGATCGCAGAACGAGCTAAAGGAGCTTGTCGGAACCATAGAAGGGGTAAGCGCAATTCTTGCAACCTCGGGTAAAAATGCTGAAGGTGCTCAGAAAGATCTTTTGGAGTATGCAGATGCTGCTGGAGCTACCGCTGATGCCACTAAGAGAATGCTAGGTTCTAATATAAATCAGTGGGATATTCTAGGAAATAGAATAAAAGCCACTACTGAAAATGTTGGGGACTCTCTAGTTAAAATGAGCAGTGGTGTAGCTAAATTTTTCAATGATGCTTTGGATGATGGTGAAGATTTGCAAAAATCATTTGATCAACAAAGAGTAGAAATTTACAAGCTAAAAGGTGCGATAGAAGAGACTAATGAAGGTAGTGAGGAATTCAAAGATTTAAGAAAACAAATAATAGATCAATACCCGGAATTTGTTTCAGGTATCGATTCTGAAAAAGCATCTACTGAAGATTTATTAGTAGTGCTTGACAAGGTAAATCAGGCTTATATCCTCAGGTATAAATTTGAAAAAAGACAAGACGAATTAAAAGCAGCTTATAAAAAGCTAGGAGATATTGAATTAAATATTGAAAATGCTGAAGATGAATTTAACACTCAAATTGCAGCCTTGCAAGCTCTGGCAGACAATAAGAACATAAAACTTAATGTAAATCCTGATTTAGAGGGTTTTGACTTAATTGATGACTTACGTGATCAGCTTGCAGAGATTAAAGGCGCTACTATAGGAGGGAAGGGGAAACGAGGAGGTCAAGGTGCCAGACCCGAAAATGGTTTTGCTGATGATATATTGACCGATCTAAAAGAAACCACCAGCGCCAGGCAGAAACTAAATACAGAGTACCGAGAGCAAACAGGCATTGTAAATGATTTAATTGGTAGGAACGAACGTCTNTCCAAAGCTGAATTAAAAACAGCTGATGGACAAGAAGAGGCTATTAGGAGAATCAATAAAGCNATGAAAGAAGCTGAGCTTTCTAATTTCACCGACTCAGGTATTAAACCGATTGAAGATGCAATTGAAGCCAGAAGAAAATTAATAGAACAATTTCGTACCATTGACGCTGCGGAAAATTTAAAGTCTTTAAAGCCGTTTTTAGATTCTCAAATCGACGAGATAAAGGAATATGCTGAGGAAAGAAGTCGTTATTTAAATACAGAATATGACGTTGACAATGGCAATGGGGATAAAGATGGTTTAAAAGAACTCCAAAAAGAACTGAAAGAAACTGAAAAAAAATACGAAGATTATTTCAATTTGGTTCGCCGAGGCTATAAAGATCTCGCAGATAAAAACTACGATAGTCTACTCCAACAAGGGAATGATTTTGAAGAATACCTGGATCGAAGAATAGAGGCCTCTAAAAATGCCGCGGAAAAAGAAGCTTTAATTTTAGCGAGAGATAACACGCAAAGGACTTTACTAAGTCCAGAATCTTTTGGATATAGCCAAAGCCAAATCGATAGATCATCCAATTCAAAAGTAGAAATTGAAACATCGGATTTAGAGAAATCTATATTAAAATCATCTAAGGAGGCATTAAAGGAGTTTGAAGAGCTTGCAAAAAACATTTCCTCTGAATCGGATAAAAAAACTGATGATCCGAAAAACAAACTCGAAGAAGCTATGTATAAGCTTGCAGATGCTTTATACGGTATGGCTGATATATATTTTGAACTTTCAGGTGATGATGAAGGAGCCAATAGGATTGCACAATTTGCCGGGGTAGCTGAAGGCGTTGGAATGATTGCCAGTGGTAATGTAATTGGAGGCGCAGTGAAAGCTCTTACTTCTGCTATTTCAGTTGAGATAGAAAGTAATACTGCGAAATATGAAGAAGCAATAGCACGTCTTGAAAAATCAATTGAAAAGCTTGATTACGCTATTTCTCAAAGTACAGGTTCTGAAAGAATAAATAGTAGACAACAGGCCATTGATCAATTAAAAGAAATTGAAGAACAGGCCAAACTTGCAGAGGAAGCCGAGAAAGAAGCAGAAAAACAGGTTAAGGTTTTAGGACTTACCATTGCCAAGAAAGGTAAAGGAAGCGGTACTGATCAAGCCAAATTAGAAGAGCTCCAACAAGATGCAGAGGACGCCAGACGCGAAGTCGCAGAACTGAATAGAGAACTGAACGAGTTATTCACCGGTACTACTGCAGATTCAATTACCGATAGTATCATACAGGGATTCCGGGATGGTTATACAGCCGTCGAGGATTTCGCTTCTAATTTTGAGGAAACCATGAAGAATGCATTATTGAATGCTTTCAAAGTTAAGTACCTGGAAGATGAAGTCAATAAATACTACGAAAAATTTGCAGAATTTGGAGAAGATGGTGAATTCACTGTTGAAGAGATAACAATCTTAAAAGGTCTATATAATGACTTGATTGCAGGAGCCGCCACGGGTTTAGATGCTATGAATGATATAATGGAAGGTTCAGGATTAGGGCAACTAGGCGGAGATCCAAGAAATAATAATGGATTGAGAGGTGGTATTAAAAGTATTACTGAAGACACGGCCGGAGCTCTCGAAGGTTATATGAATGCTCTTCGATTAGATGTTAGACAGGGACTGGAAGTCGCAATTCAAAGCAGTGTTCATTTATCGGAAATAGCTCAAAATACTAGGTATAACAGATATTTAGAAACCATGGATAGAACTCTAACCTCTTTAGATGGAAAAATGAAAACTATTGAAAATGGAATTATGGAGTTTCAGTCGAGAAGCTAACTGATTTAAAAAGCCTCCTAAAAAGGAGGCTACTTTTCTTTAATTAATTACTTACCTTAATTTCTAATATTTTCGCCTTCTCAGCTTCATATTCTTTTTCAGTCAAAACACCTTCATCATATAAATCCTTCAGTTTTTTTAACTTATCATACTTATCAGACGACGACACTGATGCTTTACTACTCTCACTCTTACAGTTTTCTACCTCACAAGTAGCAATCGCATTTTCAATATGCAAAGTATAATTTGAGATATTTCCTGCACCAATTGTAAAAATCACACCCTTAAATCTCTTTTTATCATATGATTTGATTTTTTTAATAGTTACTAGCGTTCCAGCATTAGAAGCACCTAATCTATTCTTATTTGCGTTATGCTGTGCATCATTCGTAGCACTAACAATCGCTCCCCATCCTGCCATATTCACGTAAACAAAGCGTCCATTAGTATCAGATCCTCTGCCTAACTTAATTTCATCGCCAACTTTATAGGTAATACCATTGGATGCCGTATATTCATCTAGCTTTTCAACGCTTTGAGCCTGTGATGAACTGAATCCTATAATTGAAAGAGTAAAAAGTAGTAATAATTTTTTCATTTTTTGAATTTTATTAATTTATAAAAACGAATATACAATATACTTACGGTCTTACGTAAAAAACTAATTAGCTACAGGACAATCGTCAATCTCATCTTTCTTAAAAAACACTTTTTTACCTAGGCGGTACTTTTGAATAATGCCTTGTTTTGAGTACCGTTGAAGTGTTGCGATGGAGATCCCTCCAAGATACTTTGAAAGATCTTCCCAGGTATGAATCCAATTAGTTTCAGTTTCGGGCATTGGCTTTTTTAAAAGTTTGTAAAATTTCTCTTTTTCCGATTCCTGTAATGCGAGGAATATTTCGTAAACACTTTCAGCTTTCATAATTCTAGATTTATTTCTCCAATTTTAAGAAAGGCTTCTCCTCTTTTAATGTAAATAGGCTGCGATTCACCCTCCGAAGTAAATAAGTCCCTTAAACGCACCCCTAGAGCTCCAGATATACGCTTTAAAACTTCCGGTCGTGGAAATGAATTTCCACTTACAATATTTGAAATAGACACAGTAGACACTCCGACTTCTTCAGCTAGTTGCTTTCCAGTCATACCTTTTTCCTTCAATAATTCTCTAATTCTTAAATGTTCCATCTATTAGGTTTTGATTAGTAATCAAAGATAATAATTAAAGTTAAAGTTTATTAAACCAGCTTAAATTAAAATAAACTTTAATAAAAATTAGGTATAGATTAAAGTTTTGCATAATTTAGCCATTAATTATTAATTAATACTTTAATATTATGATCTTAAGTAGAGATTTTATCAAAAAAAATTATTCGACAATTCAAGCAAAACCAGAAAATTATATGATCCTAGATATTGAACATCTTGGTTTTATGGTCGATGAAGAAGCTTTTGAAGTCGGTATACAAATTGTCAACATCCAAAATGTATTAAGAATGGTGAATGATACTTTTGAAAAAGTTGGTGTAAACAAAAAAATAGATATAAGTATCTTAGGTCACGTATTAAACTCTATTTATAGTAGAACACCTTTTAGAGATGATCAGTTACAGGAACTCGTTATATTTCAGAACAGACTAAATGAGATACAAGAATCCTTTCAGAATATATCTCCTTTAATTACAGGATCAATTTATTTACCCTCCAGTGTAATTATGGCCATTCTAGGTTTTGATCTAGTAAAACAGTATGAATGTAATCGCATAAAATCTAATAGGTTTACAGACGTTACAGACGAATTTTATAAAATTGAAGATAAATTATTTGCGGGTGAGATATCTGTAAAGGAGTTTAGAAAATTAGGCGTTGAATTACTTAATAAATCAATGAAAGTAAAATCTTGAAATATGTGGACTCCAGAAGAAAAAAAACAGCGAATAGGTGAGTTACTTGAATTTTTGAATAATTAAAGACCTTAGATATATATTTTGTATATATTTGCTTCAAACATATAAACAATGAGAAAGTTAATAGACATTCCAGAAAACATAGTGACAGACCTCAAAGTATTGGCTGCTCTTTCAGGTAAAGATTTAAAGAACTATATCCAAGATATTATTTCGGAAGACGTTAAAAAAAACAGAGATTTAATCAACTCTCAATCCGGTGAATTAGAAAAATGGGCCAATACTCAATTAGAGGAGCTCGAAAAATTAAAAAGCAAAATGGATTTGAAAGGAGACCCACGTATTAAAAGCCTTTACAATGCGCTTGAAAAAATAACCAAAGAATCTATTTCAAATCGAAAAAACGAAAATACCGTAAAAGTATTCAAACCTAAAAAACCTAAAGGATTAAATTTAGGCGGATAAACTTGTAAGGTATCAAATTTATCAAATGTTAATTTCCGCATTTTAGGCTGCAAGATGTGTATTTGTACTGACAATTTCATTGAAATTACAAATACTTGCCTACTTCGTAGAAGAAAAAGTTTTATTCGAAACTCATTAAACCTGAAAAAAAGAGATTAATTATAAACGTGGTTTATATTCAAAAAGGGAGAAATAACGGAGAAAAAAAGCTCTTAGAAACAGAAAAGCCTTGAAAATCAACAGATTAACAAGGCTTTCAGTACTCGGGACGGGACTTGAACCCGTACGACCTAATGGTCATTGGATTTTAAGT